>WPCG01119950.1_pt1 | contig 80290 bp, 71 predicted proteins | sample 5403311 | NCBI WGS metagenome assembly WPCG01 (sample SAMN12869467, study PRJNA574797) | sludge metagenome | isolation source: wastewater treatment of Control | place: China:Beijing | collected 2019-05-17 | reverse complement strand
ACACGAACATGCGTTTGATCCTGTTGGGCGCCCCGGGTGCCGGCAAGGGCACCCAGGCCCAGTTCATCTGCGAGCGTTTCAACATTCCGCAGATCTCCACCGGCGACATGCTGCGTGCCGCCGTCAAGGAAGGCAGCGAGCTGGGGGTCAAGGTCAAGGAGATCATGACCAGCGGCGGCCTGGTGTCCGACGACATCATCATCGCCCTGGTGAAGGAGCGCATCGCCCAGCCCGACTGCGAGAACGGCTTCCTCTTCGACGGCTTCCCGCGCACCATCCCCCAGGCCGATGCCATGAAGGAAGCGGGCGTCAAGCTCGACCATGTGCTGGAGATCGCCGTGGAGGACGAGGAGATCGTCAAGCGCCTGGCCGGCCGCCGCGTGCACCCGGGCTCCGGCCGCGTCTACCACGTCGAGTACAATCCGCCCAAGGAAGAGGGCAAGGACGACGTCACCGGCGAGGCGCTGATCCAGCGCGATGACGACCGCGAGTCCACCGTGCGCAATCGCCTGGCGGTCTACCACGAGCAGACCGCCCCCCTAGTCGACTACTACCAGGCCTGGGCGGAGCAGGATGCCGCCGCCGCGCCGACCTACCACCGCGTGGAGGGCGTGGGCAGCGTCGACGATATCAAGGCGCAGGTGCTCAAGGCCCTCGAGGGCTGATCGAGCCCGGCCCGTCGGGGCTTACCCGGCGACAGGCCTGTTCGGGGGCGCTGTGAACCCCTCCCTGGGCGCTACCGATGCCATCCCTGGCATAGGACCCCCTCCAGACCTGTCCCAGGCGCTCCTCAGGTTGGCGCCGTATCAGCGGCCACCCAGGCGGAGCTTGGGATGGCGGTTGACGTCCTTGTAGAGCAGGTAGCGGAAGGGCCCCGGGCCGCCGGCGTAGCAGGCCTGGGGGCAGAAGGCGCGCAGCCACATGAAGTCGCCCGCCTCCACCTCCACCCAGTCCTGGTTGAGGTGGTAGACCGCCTTGCCCTCCAATACATAGAGGCCATGTTCCATGACATGGGTCTCGTCGAAGGGGATCACCGCGCCGGGCTGGAAGGTGACGATATTGACGTGCATGTCGTGGCGCACGTCGCAGGGATCCACGAAGCGGGTGGTGGCCCAGCGCCCCTCGGTGCCCGGCATGGGGTTGGGCTCGAGGTCGTTCTCGTTGGTGACGAAGGCCTCGGGCACCTCGATGCCCTCGACCCATTCATAGGCCTTGCGCACCCAGTGGAAGCGCACCGGCGCCTCGGCTTCGTTCCTGATCTGCCAGTCACTGCCCGGCGGGATGAAGGCGTAGCCGCCGGGGCCCATGGCGTGGCGCTCGCCGGCGAGTGTCAGGGTCATCTCGCCCTCCACCACGAAGAGCACTCCCTCGGCCTCGGGGTCGAGCTCGGGCCGCTCGCTGCCCCCGCCGGGGGCGACCTCCATGATGTACTGGGAGAAGGTCTCGGCGAAGCCGGAGAGCGGGCGCGCCAGCACCCACAGCCGAGTCTTCTCCCAGAACGGCAGGTTGCTGGTGACGATATCGCCGAAGACGCCCTTGGGAATCACCGCATAGGCCTCGGTGAACACCGCTCGGTCGGAGAGCAGCTGGGTCTGGGGCGGATGGCCACCGGTGGGAGCGTAGTAGGTACGTGGTTTCATGGTATGTCCTCAGGCTTGCGGTGCCGGATGATGCTCGGCCCAGTGGCGGGCGATATCCACCCGACGCGCCACCCAGACCCGGTCGTGGGCCTCGATATGGTCCAGGAAGCGCTGCAGGGCGCGGAAGCGGCCCGGACGCCCCAGCAGGCGGCAGTGCATGCCGATGGAGAGCATCTTGGGCGACTCCTCCCCCTCCGCATAGAGCACGTCGAAGGCGTCGCGCAGGTAGGTGAAGAAGTGGTCGGCGGTATTGAAGCCCTGGGGTGCGGCGAAGCGCATGTCGTTGGTGTCCAGGGTGTAGGGCACGATCAGGTGGTCATGCTCGACGCCCCGGCTGTCGGCCTCGCGGGTCCAGAACGGCAGGTCGTCGCCGTAGTAGTCGCTGTCGTAGAGGAAGCTCCCCTCGTCCAGCACCAGCCGGCGGGTGTTGGGGCTGTCGCGGCCGGTGTACCAGCCCTGAGGCTTCTCGCCATAGAGGCGCTGGAAGATCGCCATGGCCTGCTTCAGGTGCTCGCGCTCGACCGCCTCCGGCACCTCCTGGTAGTGGATCCAGCGGTAGCCGTGGCAGGCAACCTCGTGGCCCAGCTCCCTGAAGGCGTGGGCCACCTCCGGGTGGCGCTCCAGCGCCATGGCCACCCCGAAGACGGTGAGCGGCAGGCCGCGGCGCTCGAACTCGCGCAGGATGCGCCATACCCCCGCCCGGGAGCCGTACTCGTAGATCGACTCCATGCTCAGGTGGCGATCCGGATAGGCCGCCGCCCCGATGATCTCGGAGAGAAACTGCTCGGAGCCGGCGTCGCCGTGCAGCACGCAGTTCTCGCCCCCCTCCTCGTAGTTGAGCACGAACTGCACGGCGATCCTCGCCCGGCCGGGCCAGTTGGCATGGGGCGGGTTGCGGCCGTAGCCGATCAGGTCGCGGGGGTAGTCGGCGATCGTCATTTGCACTCAATTCCTGTATTTTTTGTATACATAATGAATTTAGCGCTGTCGCCTTCGTCATGCAAGCCCGAACCCGCAAGGTTCAGGATGCGAAGATGGCCTGCAGGTCGGGAGCCTCCTCGTCCTCCTCCACCATGGAGAGCGTGGCCTCCACGGCTTTCAGGTGCTGCGACATCAGCGCGGCCGCCGCTTCGCCTTCACCGGCCTCCAGGCGCGCGATCAGGGCATCATGGTCATGGGTCTCGCAACCCAGGTGGGCGGGGTGCCCATAGACGGCCAGGATCAGCGAAGAGCGAAAGCAGAGCCGCTCCACGAAGTCGGCCAGAGTCGCGTTGCCCGAGACTCGGGCCAGCCGGGTGTGGAATTCTGCGGAGAGGCGAATGCCGGCGCTCTGGTCGCCCTCCTGGACCACCCGCTGCTCGCGCTCGCTGAGCTGGCGAAGTTCCCGGATGTCCTCGGGGGTAATGCGCCGGGCCACCTCGGGCATCAGGCCGCACTCCACCATCTGGCGGGCATCGAAGACATCCTTGGCCTCGTCGGCGGTGGGGCGGGTGACGCTGGCGCCGCGACGGGGCGTCAGGGTGACCAGCTGCTCCAGCGCCAGGCGCTGCAGGATCTTGCGAATGCCGGTGCGGCTGACGCCGAACACCTCGGCAAGGGCGTCTTCCCGCAGCCTCGCCCCCGGCTTGAGCCGGTGCTCGATGATCGCATCGCTGATCGAGCGATAGATGACCTCGTGACGCTCGGCGCCGTCGCCGTCCTTGCCGCGTCCGCTTCCCGACGCCTTGCGCTGGCTCTCGATATGGCGCTGACTCATCCCTCTCTCCCGGTAGCAGTTGGCCGCCCGTGGCGGGCATCTGGAGATGATTGTATACGCCGGGCGGGCAGAGTCATCTCTTCAACGACAAGGACCCGCCGCGAGGCGGGTCCCTGCCGGGCGCGAGCACAGAGGGGCGTCATCGGGACCAGGCGGCGATGGCCTCGCGCTCCTCGTCGGTCATGCCGGTCATGTTGCCCAGGGGCATGTAGCCGCTGGCCACCACCTGCTGGATCTGGGCACGCTGCGCGGCGGTCTGCTGCGGGGAGTCATAGGCGACCCCGGCCGGCGGCGCGTTGAAGCCGGGCTGGGTGGGCTGGCTGGCATGGCAGGAGGCGCAGCGGGTCTCCATGATGGCGTGGACCTCCTCGAGGCTTACCGCGGCACGATCCGGGTCGGCGGCGGGTGACGGCGCGGGGGCGGCGATCCAGAACGCCAAGGCGATCAGCGCCACGCCGGCCGCCGGGTAGGCGGGCTTGATGCTGCCGGCATGCATCAGCACGAAGAACTGACGGATCAGGGCCCCGGCGAAGATGAACAGCGACATGATCACCCAGGCCTGCTCGTGGGAGTAGGCAAAGGAGTAGTGGTTGCTGATCATCAGCAGCACCACCGGCAGGGTAAAGTAGGTGTTGTGCACCGAGCGCTGTTTGCCGCGTTTGCCGTCCAGGGGATTGGGGGCCTCGCCAGCCTTCATGGCGGCGACCATGCGGCGCTGGCCGGGGATGATCCAGAAGAAGACGTTGGCGGACATCGCCGTGGCCATCACTGCGCCGGTGATCAGGAAGGCGGCGCGGCCGGCGAAGAGCTGGGTGCTGAGCCAGGCCACCACGACCATCATCACCGCCACCGCGATGCTCAGCAGGCCGTCCCGGGTCATGTCGGGGCTGATGCGCTTGCACAGCTCGTTGTAGACCACCCAGCCGCCGACCAGGAAGAGCAGCGCCAGCACGTTGGCCTGCCAGCCGCTCATGTTGGCGGCCCACTCCCAGCTGGCATTGGGGTTGACCAGATAGAAGCTCGGGTTGGCCATGTAGAGCAGCACGAAGAGCGCGAAGCCCGACAGCCAGGTGGTGTAGGACTTCCAGAACGACCAGTGCAGGTCATCGGGCAGCTTGGCCGGCGCCGTGGCGTACTTCTGGTTGTGATAGAAGCCGCCGCCGTGCACCGCCCACATCTCGCCGAAGACCCCCTTGTCGCGGTCCTCGGCGGCCTTGGGTTTCTTGAGGCTGTTGTCCAGCATCACGAAGTAGATCGATTCGCCGATCCAGGCGATGGCCGCGATGACGTGCAGCCAGCGCAGCATGAAGTTGGCAAAGTCCAGCAGATAGGCTTGCATCAGGGGAGCCTCGACTCATGGCATTGTTGTTGGTGACCGAAGGTCAGCCTTGGTCTTGAAAACTGGCGAGTGCCGCCAACGCTCGGGATGAGGCTAGCTGCCGCGGTAGGTGGAATAGCCATAAGGCGACAGCAGCAGCGGCACGTGATAGTGCGCCTCGACATCGGCCACCCCGAAGCGCAGCGGGATCACGTCCAGGAAACGCGGCTCCTCGGCCTCGACGCCCTGCCGGCGCAGGTAGTCGCCGGCGTGGAAGACCAGCTCGTACTCGCCGCGGGCCAGCTCGTCGCCCTCGAGAATCGGGGCATCGCAGCGCCCGTCGTCGTTGGTGACGACCTCCTTCAGGCGGGTACGGCCACTGGCGTCCAGGCGATAGACCTCGATGCGAATGCTCTCGCCGGGCAGGCCCCGGGCGGTATCCAGTACGTGGGTGGTCAGGCGTCCCATTGTCTCGACTCCCTTAGGTGTTGGTTGATTGGCGGGTTGGATGGACGGCGGATGATTTTCCTGACAACATTTTTAGACCTTAAAAGAGTACATTTCAAAATATTTTTTGTATACATTAATCCCATACCCCCAACCGGAGCCTCCCCATGACCGACAACAACAAATTGACCCCGCGCCCCAGCGAGCTGGACAGGGCCGCCTTCGTCGCCAGCTACGGCGAGATCTACGAGCACTCCCCCTGGGTCGCCGAGCTGGCCTGGGAGCAGGGCCTCAACGAGGCCCATGATCGCCCCGAGGCCCTGGCAACCCTGATGGGCGAGATGCTGGAGAGCGCCTCCCCCGAGCGCCAGCTGGAGGTGATCCGCGCCCACCCGGATCTCGCCGGCAAGGCGGCGCTGGCCGGCACCCTGACCGACGACTCCACTCGCGAGCAGGCCGGCGCCGGCCTCGACCAGTGCTCCCCGGAGGAGATGGCCCGCTTCGAACGCCTCAACGAGGCCTACAAGGCGAAGTTCGGCTTTCCCTTCGTGATGGCGGTCAAGGGCAGCGACCGCTACGCCATCCTCGATGCCTTCGAGGTGCGCCTGGAGAATACCCCCGCCGAGGAGCGCCGCACCGCCGTGGAGCAGATCAACCGTATCGCCCGCTTCCGCCTGGAGGCCCGTGCGGAGGGGTAGGTAACGCCTTCTCTCCACGCTTCGCTCGGCGCTCCCCCCTCCCTGCCTCGCGACCCCCTCCGCGGGGCTTGTTTCTTCCAGGCTAGCCTCGCCACACGGCGATCACGGCATGACCAAACGGCCAACAGCTGAAGAACAACCCCTTGATCAGCAAGGGATCAGGAAAAATTAACACCGCACAATCACCCCAATGTCTTTCAAAGTGAAATGGATTGTGTACATTTAAAGACATGGATTGGCCTCAATCATGATAACAACCGGCCAGCCTCACGACCCGCACGCCAGCACCGACAACAACTCCAGCTGCGAGCCTGACCATGACCAGATCCCGTTCCGCGCCCCATCCCGAGACGAACCCCACCCGCACCATCAACCGCGACCCGGATGCGATGCCGCCACTCTCCAAGGCGATTCCCCTGGGCCTGCAGCACATCATGGCGATGTTTGCCGGCAACGTGACGCCGCCGATCATCATCGCCGGCGTGATCGGCGCCGCCACTGGCGAGACGATCTTCCTGATCCAGGTGGCGCTCTTCGTGGCCGGGGTCTCGACCCTGATCCAGACCATCGGCGTGGGCCCCGTCGGCGCCCGCCTGCCCATCGTCCAGGGCACCAGCTTCGGCTTCCTGCCGGTGGCGCTCCCCCTGGCCAACGCCTTCGGGCTGGCCGCCGTGCTCGGCGCTTCCTTCATCGCCGGCCTGCTGCAGATCGTGCTGGGGGCCTTCCTCAAGAAGATCCGCCACTGGTTCTCGCCGGTGGTCACCGGCATCGTGGTGCTGCTGATCGGCATCACCCTGATGCCGGTAGGCCTCAACTACGCCGCCGGCGGCGTGGGATCCGACGACTTCGCCTCACCCACCAACCTGCTGCTGGCGCTCTTCGTGCTGGTGGTGTGCATCGCCGTGCACCAGCTGGGCCGCGGCTTCGTCAAGGCCTCCTCGATCCTCTTCGGTCTGCTGGCCGGCTATCTGGTGGCCATCGCGCTGGGCATGGTGGACTTCACCAACCTGCGCGAGGCGGCCTGGTTCGCCGTGCCGAGACCGCTGCAGTACGGCATGGAGTTTCACCTCACCGCCATCGTCGGCATGGTGCTGATCATGTTCGTGGTGGGCCTGGAGACCATCGGCAACATCTCCGCCATCACCACCGGCGGCGCCGGCCGCCCGGCCAAGGACCGCGAGCTCTCGGGCGGTGTGATGGCCGACGGGGTGGCCACCTCCTTCGCCGCGCTCTTCAACACCCTGCCCAACACCGCCTACGCCCAGAACGTCGGCCTTATCACCCTGACCGGCGTGGTCAGCCGCCACGTGGTGACCATCGGCGGCATCCTGCTGATCTGCATGGGACTCTTCCCCAAGCTGGGCGGCCTGGTGGCGGCCATGCCCCACGCGGTGCTGGGCGGTGCCGGCGTGGTGATGTTCGGCATGATCGCCTCGGCGGGACTCAAGATCATCCAGGAGTGCGAGCTCGACCAGCGCGCCATGCTGATCATCGCCGTCTCCCTGAGCCTGGGCATCGGCCTGCCCGCCGTGGAGGCGATCTCCGAGACCATGCCCGGCCAGGCCGGCCTGCTGCTCAAGTCGGGCCTGGTGCCGGCGGCCCTGGCCGCGCTGCTGCTCGACGCCATCCTGCCCGGCAAGCCGAAACGTCAGCGCGGCGGCGAGGACGGTGAGACCGCAGCCGGCAAGGCCGAGTCCAACGCCTGACCGACACCCTGCCAACGGCTCACTGCCACCCTGCCAATGACAAGGGCCGCCCCCGTAGGGGCGGCCCTTGTCGTACTGTCGCCGATGCGCCCGGCACCGGCCTTACTTGGCGGCCGCTGTCGCGGACTTCATGCTCTCCTCGACCAGCTTCTGGCTCTTCTGCAGGTACACCTGCCCAAGGCCCGAGAGCGTCTCGGCGTCACCCTTGAGCTGCTCGTTGAGCTGCTGGGCCGCCTTCTGCTGACCTTCCAGCGCCTTGTTGAAGCCTTCGACATCGCGCACCTCGATCCAGGCGCGGGCCTGGGCCAGGCCGAGGTCGGTGTAGCTGCGCGCGGCATCCAGCTGGGCACCCAGCAGCTTCTCGTAGTATTCGAGGGTAAGCGAGCCATAGGCGCGTGCCGGTTCGACGAAGAGGCCCTCGAACTGTTCGGTCGTCTTCCGGGTGGTTGCCTTGGTGGACATGGAACACCTCCGTCTCTGGTGGTCGGACAGGAGCGATACGCCCTGTGCTGCATTGCAACATAGCAGGCGTTCTTGTGCAGCGCAACATGCCCGAGGGCCCATTTCTCTCACCCACCTCTCCTGACCCGACTCCCCCTTCTCCCCGGGACAAGAACGCCCGGCCGGGGCCGGGCGTGGCGGGTAATTCGCCCCGAGGAGGGAGTCGGCGGCCCCGTCAGCGATAGGCCCCCTCGATGTCGGTGATCCGCATGGCGCGGCGACCCAGGCCACCATGCTGGTCGAGCATGCGCTCCCGCCAGGCGTAGACCGGGTCGGCGTTGGAGACCAGGTCCGCGCTGGAGACGCAGCGGGCCCACATGAAGCTGCCGAAGACCAGATAATCCCCTGCCGCCGGCGCCTCGCCGTCGATGTAGTCGGCCTCCTTGAGCCGGCCGCGCAGCGGCTCCAGGGCCGCATCCAGCTGCGACAACCCCTTGGCCGGGGAGTGGAACTCCTCCAGGGTGCGGCCGAAGCGCTTCTCCCGGCTCTCGCGAAAGTAGTCGCGATCGTCGGGATGAATGGCGTTGAGCAGGTCCATGATGATGGTGCGCATCATTGCCGGCTGCAGGGAGCGCTCCGCATAGTGCTTGAGGAAACGAGCCCGCCCCTCGGCCAGGGAATCGCCGAACAGCGGCGCCTCGGCATAGGTGCGGTCAAGGTAGCGCAGGATCTCGTAGCTGTCGGTGACGGTCACGTCACCGTCAACCAGCACCGGCACCTTGTCGTGCTGGGAGAAGGTCAGCGCTTCCTTGTCGGTGAAGCGCCAGGGGCGGGTCTCCGCCTCCAGCCCCTTGTGGGCCAGGGCATAGCGAACCCGCCAGCAGTAGGGCGAAAAACGCAGCCCATCGTCGATACCACAGAGATCGAAAAGCACTCGGCTCATGGCGTTTCCTCATTGACAGTCGGGTGGTCTGGAGAGTGTGACAGCCTTTACCCGACCCCGCTACGCCGCCCGCGCTGTCGCATTCTGGGCCACATTACTGTCCTTTAGTCTATGATGCGGGGGCTCCGCCGCCGGGAACGAGACAGAAAAATATCGACAAGCCATTGTCATAAAAAAGTTTTTTAATAGGCAAAGAAAAATTTTCCAATGCAATATTTGGTCATACCAATTTTCCAAAGCTGGCGATGCGACGTGGTGCGGGCGTATCTTTCGGCCGTCCGCCACGCCTTTGGCAGGCGACTCAACGCCATCTCGTCTCCGACAACATCATCAACAACAGTCCAAGGGAAGCCATCCCATGAACGACACCCTTCTCGCACTGCTGGCCTTCACGCCTCTGGTGCTGGCCGGTGTGCTGCTGATCGGCCTGCGCATGCCGGCCAGGACGGCCATGCCTGCCGTCTACGTAGTCACCGCCCTCATTGCCCTGCTCGCCTGGGATATGAGCTTCAACCGGGTGCTGGCCTCAACCCTGCAGGGTCTGATCCTCACCGTGTCGATCCTCTGGATCATCTTCGGCGCCATCCTGCTGCTCAACACCCTGAAGCACTCCGGCGGCATCACGGCCATCCGCAACGGCTTCTCGGGCATCAGCCCGGACCGCCGCGTGCAGGCCATCATCGTCGCCTGGCTGTTCGGCTGCTTCATCGAGGGCGCCTCCGGCTTCGGCACCCCCGCTGCCGTGGCCGCCCCGCTCATGGTGGCGCTCGGCTTCCCAGCGCTGGCCGCCGTGGTGGTGGGCATGATGATCCAGTCCACGCCGGTCTCCTTCGGTGCCGTGGGCACGCCGATCGTGGTGGGTGTCACCGGCGGCATCAACCGCGAGGGCATCAGCGAGGCGCTGGAAGCCGGCGGCTACACCTGGCTGGAATACTTCCGCCTGATCGCCGCCGAAGTGGCCGTGATCCACGGCATTGTCGGCATCCTGATGCCGCTGATCATGGTGGTCATCATGGTCAAGTTCTTCGGCGCCAACAAATCCTGGAAGGAGGGTCTCTCCATCGCCCCCTTCGCGATCTTCGCCGGCATCAGCTTCGTGGTGCCCTACATGCTGGCCGGTGTGCTGCTGGGGCCGGAGTTCCCATCGATGATCGGCGCCATGGTCGGCCTGGCCATCGTCGTGCCGGCGGCTCGCAAGGGCTTCCTGATTCCCAAGCACAGCTGGGACTTCCCGGAGAGCAAGTCCTGGCCGGACGAGTGGATCGGCAAGCTGGAGATCAAGCTGGACGACATCGCCGGCAAGGCGCCGATCTCCACCCTGATGGGCTGGGTGCCCTACGTGCTGCTGGCCGTGATCCTGGTCGCCTCCCGCACCGTCGCCCCCTTCCGCGAGGCACTGCAGTCCCTCTCCTTCGGCTGGAGCAACATCCTGGGCGAGGCCGGCGTGTCCGGCAGCATCGAGCCGCTCTACCTGCCCGGCGGCATCCTGCTGATGGTGGTGCTGATCACCGCCCTGCTCCATCGCATGCGCGCCGGCGAACTCAAGGCCGCCTTCAGCGAGTCCTCGAAGACCATCTTCGGTGCCGGCTTCGTGCTGATCTTCACCATCCCCATGGTGCGGATCCTGATCAACTCCGGCGTCAACGCGGCGGACCTGGTCTCCATGCCGGTGGCCATGGCGCAACTGGTGGCCGACAGCGTGGGCGGGGTCTATCCGTTCTTCGCCCCGGCCGTGGGCGCCCTGGGGGCCTTCATCGCCGGCTCCAACACCATCTCCAACCTGATGCTGGCGGACTTCCAGTTCAACGTGGCCCAGCAGCTCGGCGTCTCCACCGCCTTCATGGTGGCCCTGCAGGCCGTGGGGGCCGCGGCGGGCAACATGATCGCCATCCACAACGTGGTGGCAGCCTCGGCCACCGTGGGCCTGCTCGGTCGCGAGGGCGAGACCATCCGCAAGACGATCCTGCCGACGATCTACTACCTCGTCGCCACCGGGATCATCGCGCTGGTGGTCTTCTATGTGCTGGGCATCAGCGACCCGCTGCTCGGCCTCGGCTGATCGGGACACGCCCGTTGCGAAACACATCGCCCCCGGCATGGCCGGGGGCGCTTGCGTTTCTGCGGCGCCAGGCTCGGTCGCCGGACTACTCCCACCCCTCCAGCCGCATCGCCGAGCGCTCCAGGCGTTCATCCTCGGCCTCGATCTCGCGCAGCGCCTCGCCGAGGCCGTTGAGGTGCTCCAGCGCTACGCGCTGGGCCAGCTGCGGCTTGCCCTTGACCACGGCGTCGTGAAGCCTGGCGTGCTGGCGATTGATCATCTCCCGGGGCTCCGGGCGGTGGTAGAGGTTCTTCACCGAGGCGAACACCGAGCTCAGCAGCAGGTCGGTGAGGCTCTGCAGGGTATGCACCAGCACCGGGTTGTGGGAGGCCTGGGAGATAGCCAGGTGGAAGGCGTGGTCGAGGCGCGCCAGGCGCTCGACGTCGATGGGGTCGGCGCTTGCCACGTAGTCGGCCATCTCGCGATAGCGCCGCGTGATCAGCACCCGGTCCGCCGGATTGCCGCGGCTGGCGGCCAGCCGCGCCGACTCGCCCTCGAGCAGGGCACGCACCTCGAGCAGATCGAACAGGGTGCGCGGGTGGTCACGGAAGAGGTGCATCAACGGGCTCTGCTCCCGGGCCGGCAGCAGCGAGGCCACCGTGGAGCCTCTTCCCTGCCGGGTCTCGATGATGCCCTTGCTACGCAGGATGCGCAGGCCCTCGCGCAACGAGGCGCGCGACACCCCCAGCCTCTCGCACAGTCGCCGCTCCGAGGGCAGCAGCTGCCCGGTGCGAAAGATACCATCGAGGATCAGGCGCTCAAGGCGAGCGGCGACCCCTTCCGGGGTACGCTGGCCGCTGAAGGGTTCATCGGGGGTCGACAACATGGAATCCTCCGGATAGACCAATGGCTGGTCTGACCAGTGCACCACAGGCTGGACAGCACCACCAGCGTTGCCACGATAATGTAACAAGTGATGAGTGCCGAGAGACGCACCACGGACGCGAGAGCCGCCATCCCGGCCATTCCGCCCTGACGAGACGCATGGGGAGCCACGATGAACACCCAGTACGACGCCCGGCTCGACGGCGAGCCACCCCGCATTGCCCAGGCCGAGGTCCTCGCCGACCTGCGCCAGGCCCTGCCCGGCATGACCCTGCTGCACCGCGAGGAGGACCTGCGCCCCTTCGAGTGCGACGGCCTCTCCGCCTACCGCGCCCTGCCCATGCTGGTCGCCCTGCCCGAGACCCTCGGGCAGGTCGAGATCCTGCTCAAGCGCTGCCGCGCCCTGGGCGTGCCGGTCGTGACCCGCGGCGCCGGCACCGGCCTCTCCGGCGGTGCCATGCCGCTTTCCCACGGCGTGCTGCTGGTGCTCTCGCGCTTCAACCGCATCCTCGAGATCGACCCCGACGCCCGCACCGCCCGGGTCCAGCCCGGGGTGCGCAACCTGGCGATCTCCGAGGCCGCCAGCCCCTACGGGCTCTACTACGCCCCGGATCCCTCCTCCCAGATCGCCTGCTCCATCGGCGGCAACGTGGCCGAGAACGCCGGCGGCGTGCACTGCCTCAAGTACGGCCTCACCGTCCACAACGTCATCAAGGTCGAAGTGCTGACCATCGAGGGGGAGCATATGACCCTGGGGGCGGACGCCCTGGATGCCCCCGGCTTCGACCTGCTGGCGCTGTTCACCGGCTCCGAGGGCATGCTCGGGGTAGTCACCGAGATCACCGTCAAGCTGCTGCCCAAGCCCGAGACCGCCAAGGTGCTGATGGCGAGCTTCGACGACATCGAGAAGGCCGGTGACGCCGTGGGCGCCATCATCGCCGCAGGCATCATCCCCGGGGGCCTTGAGATGATGGACAACCTGGCGATCCGCGCCGCCGAGGACTTCATCGGCGCCGGCTACCCGGTGGAGGCCGAGGCGATCCTGCTCTGCGAGCTGGACGGCGTGGAGGCGGACGTCGACGACGACTGCCAGACCGTGCGCCGCGTGCTGGAGAAGGCCGGTGCCACCGATATCCAGCAGGCCCGCGACGAGGCCGAGCGGGCGCTGTTCTGGGCCGGGCGCAAGAACGCCTTCCCCGCGGTGGGCCGCATGTCGCCGGACTACTACTGCATGGACGGCACCATCCCCCGCCGCGAGCTGGCCCGGGTGCTCAAGGGCATCGGCGATCTGGGCGAGGAGTACGGCCTGCGCGTGGCCAACGTCTTCCACGCCGGCGACGGCAACATGCATCCGCTGATCCTCTTCGATGCCAACCAGCCGGGGGAATTCGAGCGCGCCGAGGAGCTGGGCGGGCGCATCCTCGAGCTGTGCGTCGAGGTCGGCGGCACCATCACCGGCGAGCACGGAGTGGGCCGCGAGAAGATCCACCAGATGTGCGTCCAGTTTAGCCCCGGCGAACTTACGACCTTCCGTGCCGCCAAGCGCGCCTTCGACCCCGACGAGCTGCTCAATCCCGGCAAGAACATCCCCACGCCGGCGCGCTGCTCCGAGTTCCGCCTGACCAAGAGCGCCGGTGACGCCCCCGCCCCGACCGCCCCCGAGAGCCAAGGCTGAGAGACTTCGACGACATGGTGACGACTCAAGACCCCCCCCAGCACGACATCCCCAGCCAGGACGCCAGCGAGGCGCTGGCGGAGCGCATCCGCCGCGCCGAGGCCGAGGGCACGCCCCTGTGCATCGTCGGCGGCGATACCAAGGCCTTCTATGGTCGTAGCGTTCAGGGTGAGGCCCTCTCGACCCGGGAGCACCGCGGCATCACCGAATATGACCCGGTGGAGCTGATCGTCTCGGTGCGCACCGGCACGCCCCTGGCCGAGCTGGAGGCCGCCCTGGCCGCCAACGGCCAGATGCTCCCCTGCGAGCCTCCCCACTTCGGCGAAGCCGCCACCGTGGGCGGCATGATCGCTACCGGCCTCTCCGGGCCGCGCCGCCCCTGGGCCGGCAGCGTGCGCGACTTCGTGCTGGGTACCCGCATCATCACCCGCCAGGGCAGCGAGCAGCGCTTCGGCGGTCAGGTGATGAAGAACGTGGCCGGCTACGACCTCTCCAGGCTGATGGTGGGCGCCCAGGGCACCCTGGGGCTGATCACCGAGGTCTCCATGAAGGTGCTGCCGCTACCCGGCGCCTTGCGCAGCCTTCACCTGGACATGCCGCTGGCCGAGGCCCTGGAGAAACTCTCCGAGTGGGGCCGCCAGCCGCTGCCCCTCACCGCCGCGGCCTGGCTCGACGGCGCCCTGCACCTGCGCCTGGAGGGCGGGCCAAGCTCCGTGGCCGCCACCGCCGAGCGCCTGGGCGGCGACGAGCTCAAGGCAGACTTCTGGGAGGCCCTGCGCGAGCAGCGCCTGGCCTTCTTCGCCAGGGATGACGGCCGCGCCCTGTGGCGCCTCTCGCTGCCCCACCACACCCCGGTGCTCGAGCTTCCCGGCGTCAATGATGCCGACGTGCTCTATGACTGGGGCGGTGCCCAGCGCTGGCTGAGAAGCGACCTCAACGCCGAGGCGATCCGCCAGGCGGCGGCCCGCGCTGGCGGCCACGCCACCTGCTGGCGAGGTGCCGGCGGGAAGCCGGTGGACGAACCCTTTACCCCGCTCGCCCCGGTACTCGAGAAGTACCATCGCAACCTCAAGGCCGAGCTGGACCCGAAGGGGATCTTCAACCCGGGCCGGCTCTACGCGGCATTCTGAGACTGACGGGAAACCCACGATGCAGACGCACTTTACCGAGGAAGACCTCAAGAAACCGCATATCCGCGAGGCGGACCGGGTGCTGCGCACCTGCGTGCACTGCGGCTTCTGCAACGCCACCTGCCCCACCTACCAGCTGCTGGGCGACGAGCGCGATGGCCCCCGCGGGCGCATCTACCTGATGAAGGAGATGCTCGAGGCCCCCGAGGGCGCCGACAAGGTGACGGAGGAGACCCGGCTGCACCTGGACCGCTGCCTGACCTGCCGCAACTGCGAGACCACCTGCCCCTCCGGCGTCGAGTACCACAAGCTGCTCGACATCGGCCGCGCCGAGATCGAGCGCCGGGTACCGCGCAAGCCCGCCGAGCGCGCCCAGCGCTATGCGCTGCGCAAGATGCTGGTGGAACCGAAGCGCTTCCAGGCGCTGCTGAAACTGGGCCAGACCTTCAAGCCGCTGGTCCCCGGCGCCCTCCGGGACAAGATGCCGCCGGCCCCCGTGGATGCCGGCCAGCGCCCCGACGGGGCGCGCCACCCCCGCCAGATGCTGATCCTCGAGGGCTGCGTGCAGCCGGGGCTCTCGCCCAACACCAACGCCGCCACCGCCCGGGTGCTGGATCGCCTCGGCATCGGCCTGACCCCGGTGGCTGAGGCCGGCTGCTGCGGCGCCGTGGACTTCCACCTGAACGCCCAGGAGGATGGCCGCGCCCGGGCCCGGGCCAATATCGACGCCTGGTGGCCGCACCTGGAGGCCGGCGCCGAGGCCATCGTCCAGACCGCCAGCGGCTGCGGCGCCTTCGTCAAGGAGTACGTCGACATCCTCAAGGACGACTCGGCCTACGCCGAGAAGGCCGCCCGGGTGAGCGAGCTGGCGAAGGACCTGGTGGAGGTGCTGCGCGACGAGGCACTGGACGATCTGAACGTGAAGCAGGACCGCAGGCTCGCCTTCCACTGCCCCTGCACCCTGCAGCACGCCCAGAAGCTCGGCGGCGCCGTGGAATCGGTACTGACCCGGCTCGGCTTCTCGCTGACCCCCGTGGCCGACGCCCACCTCTGCTGCGGCTCCGCGGGCACCTACTCCATCACCCAGCCGGAGCTCGCCACCCAGCTGCGCGACAACAAGCTCGACAACCTCGAGGCCGGCAACCCCGAGGTGATCGTGACGGCCAATATCGGCTGTCAGACCCACCTCAACGGCGCCAACCGCACCCCGGTACGCCACTGGATCGAGATCGTCGACGAGGCACTAACCCCCTGAGGACAACCCCATGAAGACCAAGCCCGTACTGACCCTGACCGACGTCAACGCCATCCTCGATGCCGCCGAGAAGGAGGCCGAGGCCAACGGCTGGGGCGTGACCATCGCCGTGGCCGACGACGGCGGCCACCTGCTCGGCCTGCGCCGCATGGACACCGCCCCGCCCTTCAGCGCCGACGTGGCCACCCAGAAGGCCCGCAACGCCTCCCTGGGCCGCCGCGAGACCCAGGCCTTCGAGGAGATGATCAACGGCGGCCGCACCGCCTTCGTCACCGCCCCCATGCAGTCTCTGCTGGCCGGCGGCGTGCCGGTGCTGGTGAATGGCGAGGTGGCCGGCAGCGTCGGTATCTCCGGCGTCAAGCCCGACCAGGACGTTCAGGTGGCCAAGGCCGGCGTCGCCGCCATCGCCTGAAGCGCCTGGCTGAAGTAAGCTTTAGAGCCCCGCCCCGGCGGGGCTTTCTTGTGACGGTCAACGAGGATGCCATGCCGCTGCTCTACTTCCTGCCCCCGCTGGGCGCCGTGCTGATCTGGTCAGGCAACATGACCATCAACCAGCTCACCGTCGGCGCCATCGCGCCGAGCAGCATCGCCTTCTTGCGCTGGGTGCTGGCGCTCGCCGTGCTCACCCCCTTCCTGGCACCTGCGGCCTGGAAGCACCGCGCGACGATCCGCCGCGAGTGGCCGAAACTCGCCGTGCTGGGGCTGCTCGGCATGGGGCTGTGGCAGGGGCTCGCCTACGTGGCCGCCGAGACCACCAGCGCCACCAACATGGGCATCCTGGCCGCCATGGTGCCGCTGCTCACCGTGCTGCTCAGCGCCCTGATCCTGCGCGAGCCGCCGAGCCTCGGCGGCGTAGCCGGCGGCGCCCTGGCGCTGATCGGCGTGGCCATCCTGCTGGGGCGCGGCAATCCGCTCTCGCTGCTGGAGCTGACCGTGGCGAAGGGCGACGCCCTGATGCTGGTGGCCGCCACCTGCTACGCCCTCTACGGGGTGATGCTCAAGCGCTGGCCCATCGGCCTGCCGCCCTGGGTGCTGCTCTATGCCCAGGTGATCTTCGCGGTGCTCTTCCTGCTGCCGCCCTACCTGATGGGCCCCATGACCCCGGTCGATTCGAGCAATATCGGCCTGATCCTCTACGCCGGCATCCCCGCCTCCATCATCACCACCTTCCTGTGGATGCTGGCGATCCGCCAGATCGGCGCCAGCCAGGCCAGCATCTTCATCAACCTGATGCCGCTGTTCAGCGCCATCATCGCCATGGTGGCCCTCGGCGAGCGCATCGCACTCTTTCACTTCCTGGGGGGCGCGCTGATCCTGGCCGGCGTGGTGATGGCCCAGACCCTGACCCGGCCGCTGCTGGCGGCCAGCGCCGCCGCGGCGCAGAGGGATGCCGACCGCTCGTGCTAGACTCGAATGCCAGACCCAGCATCCGCCCCAGAGCGGCTCCCTGAACAGACTCCCGCCGGGCCACCGGCTTCCCAGACATCATAAGGACGCCCCATGTCCCTCGACGACCTGCACCTGACGCTTCGCAACCTGACGCCAGAGGACTATCCGCAGCTCGAGACGCTGATGGACGCCGTCTATCACGACATCGGCGGCGCCTGGTCGCGGCACACCATCGACACCCTGATCGACTCCTTCCCGGACGGCCAGGTGGCCATCGAGGACGACGGCCGCCTGGTGGGCATCGCCCTGACCGTGAGGGTCGACTACGACGAGTTCACCAATCCGCACAGGTACGACGACCTGATCGGCAAGCGCGAGGTGATCCTCGACGACCCGGAGGGCGACGCCATGTACGGCCTGGATGTGCTGATCCATCCGGAGTACCGCGGCTATCGGCTGGGGCGGCGCCTCTACGACGCCCGCAAGGAGCTCTGCCGCTCGCTGAACCTGCGGGCGATCCTCGCCGGCGGGCGCATCCCCCAGTATCACCAGCATGCCGAGGAGCTCTCCCCCACCCAGTACATCGACCGGGTGGCCCGCAAGGAGATCCACGACCCCATTCTCTCCTTCCAGCTGGCCAACGACTTCCAGGTCAAGCGCCTGCTGCGCGACTACCTGCCCGAGGACGAGAAGTCCCAGGGGTTCGCCACCCTGCTGGAGTGGAACAACTTCCTCTATGAGCCCGCCGAGCTGGTGCTCGACAACCGCAAGACCCAGGTGCGGGTGGGGGCGGTGCAGTGGCAGATGCGCGAGTTCGACTCGGTGGAGGCGGTGCTGCAGCAGGTGGAGTACTTCGTCGATGCGCTCTCCGGCTACAAGAGCGATTTCGCGGTCTTCCCGGAGCTCTTCAACGCCCCGCTGATGGGGCTGCAGGACCGCGCCGCCCAGCAGGACCAGATGGCCGCCGTCCGCTTCCTGGCCAGCTTCACCGAGCAGTTCAAGGCCGAACTGTCGCGCATGGCGGTCTCCTACAACATCAACATCGTGGCCGGCTCCATGATCGAGGTGGGCGAGGACGACCGGCTCTACAACATCAGCTACCTCTGCCACCGGGACGGCGAGATCGAGAGACAGGCCAAGCTGCATATCACCCCCCAGGAGCGCCGCGACTGGGTGATCGAGGGGGGCGACGACCTCCAGGTGTTCGACACCGACGCCGGCCGGGTCGGCATCCTGATCTGCTACGACGTGGAGTTTCCGGAGCTGCCGCGGCTGCTGGCCGAGCAGGACATGGACATCCTCTTCGTGCCCTTCTGGACCGACACCAAGAACGGCTACCTGCGGGTGCGCCACTGCGCCCAGGCCCGGGCCATCGAGAACGAGTGCTACGTGGTGCTCTGCGGCAGCGTGGGCAATGTGCCCTCCATCGAGAACCTCGACATCCAGTACGCCCAGTCGGCGGTCTTCTCGCCCTCGGACTTCGCCTTCCCCCACGACGCCGTGCTCAACGAGACCACCCCCAACACCGAGATGATCCTCTTCTCGGACCTCGACCTGACCCGGCTGACCATGGTGCGCAACGAGGGCTCGGTGACCAACCTCAAGGACCGCCGCAAGGACCTCTTCGACCTGCGCTGGCGGGACTGGTCCTGGAAGTCCGGGGCGGACCTGGAGGAGAGCTGAGCAGAGAGCGCCAGAAGGGCCGAGTGGAGAAACGCCGATGCTGGAGCGCCTGAAACGCTGGCGGGAGTCGCGCTTTGCCGCCCGCCACCCCTTCCCCGACGACGCCTGGGCCGAGGCTCGGGCGCGCCTGCCGCTGCTCGCCGCCCTGGGTGACGGCGAGGCGGCGGCCCTGGGGGAGCGCGCCTGGCGCTTCCTGCATGCCAAGCGCCTGAGCCTGCACCCGGCGCTCGCCGAGGCCACGCCCTTCGACCTGCCTGCCCAGCTGGCGCTCGCCGCCCAGGCCTGCCTGCTGACCCTGGGCTGGAGCGACGAGGAGCACCAGGAGGCCTTCGCCAACGTCCACGAGGTGCTGATCCTGCCCGATGCCTTCCGACGCCAGGTAGAGGAGATGGACGAGTTCGGGGTGATGCACGAATACGTGGACGAGCGCGCCGGCGAGACCTCCCACCAGGGGCCGGTGGTGGTGGCCTTCCCGGACCTCATGGAGAGCGGCGACTGGAACGGCTTCAACGTGCTGATCCACGAGTTCGCCCACAAGCTCGACCTGGGCAACTCCCTGGACGTGGACGGCTTCCCGCCGCTGCCCGCCGACATCGACCCGCGGGAGTGGCACCGGGTCTTCATGGGCGTCTGGGAGGACCTCCAGGCGCATCTCGAGCGCGGCGAACCCACGCCCATCGACGACTACGCCGCCACCCACCCGGGGGAGTGCTTTGCGGTCTGCTGCGAAGCCTTCTTCACCGCCCCGGACCTGCTGCACCAGGCCTACCCGGCGCTCCATGGCCTGCTCGGCCGCTACTTCCGCCAGGCCCCCCTGGCCCGGTTGCCCGAGCGGGACCGCGCCGACATCGAGAGCACCCACCACGACCGCCACTGACTGGCCCTTACTCCATACAGCAACTTGACCAGGAGAGCAGCATGACCCAGCGCATCGCGGTAATTCCCGGCGACGGCATCGGCAAGGAGGTGATGCCCGAGGGGCTGCGCGCCCTCGAGGCCGCCGCTCGCCGCTTCGGCATCGACCTGGCACTCGAGCACTTCGACTTCGCCAGCTGCGACTACTACGCCGAGCACGGCAAGATGCTGCCCGACGACTGGTTCGAGACTCTGGAGGGCTTCGACGCCATCTTCTACGGTGCCGTGGGCTGGCCCGCCACCGTGCCCGACCACATCTCCCTGTGGGGTTCGCTGCTGCAGTTCCGCCGCCGCTTCGACCAGTACGTCAACCTGCGTCCCTGTCGGCTGCTGCCCGGCATCAAGAGCCCGCTCGCCGACCGCAAGCCCGGCGATATCGACTTCTACGTGGTGCGCGAGAACACCGAGGGGGAGTACTCCAGCGTCGGCGGCCGGATGTTCGAGGGCACCGAGCGCGAGGTGGTGATCCAGGAGACGGTGATGACCCGCCACGGCACCGACCGGGTGCTGAAGTTCGCCTATGAGCTGGCGGCCTCCCGGCCCAGAAAGAAGCTCACCTCGGCCACCAAGTCCAACGGCATCGCCATCACCATGCCCTGGTGGGACGAGCGGGTGGCCGAGATGGGCAAGCGCTATCCGGACGTCGCCGTGGACCAGTTCCATATCGACATCCTCACCGCCAACTTCGTGATGCACCCGGACTGGTTCGACGTGGTGGTGGCCAGCAACCTCTTCGGCGACATCCTCTCCGACCTGGGGCCGGCCTGCACCGGCACCATCGGCGTGGCCCCCTCGGCCAACATCAACCCCGAGGGCACCTTCCCGAGCCTCTTCGAGCCGGTCCACGGCAGCGCCCCGGACATCGCGGGCAAGGGCATCGCCAACCCCATCGGCCAGATCTGGTCCGGCGCCATGATGCTCGAGCATCTGGGCCACCGGGAGGCCGCGGACGCCATCGTCGCCGCCTTCGAGGCGGTGCTGGCCGAGGGCGACAGGAGCGTGCTCACTCCCGACGTGGGCGGCAGCGGCACCACCGAGAGCCTGGGCCGGGCCATCGCGGCACGCCTCGCGGGCTGAGGCGCCCTCCCGGACACTCGCCCGAAGGCCCCACCGGAAACAGTGCGGCCCCCGCCATGGCGGGGGCCGTTCGCGTTGGTGCGGCCGATCACCCGAGGCCTCTCCTCGACGGAAAGGACGGAAAACCCTGACTTGCGTCAAGCTGCCGCATACCAAGGGAGGCGATGCAGAAAGGTTAAGGCTATATTATAAGGTACATGGTTATAAGGATATAACAACTACATCCTGACCCGTTACGCAGGAGTCATGTCATGACACGCCCCCTCGCTCCCCTGCGCCTGGACCGCCGCCAGCTCCTCACGCTGGGACTCGGCGCCGGCGCGGCCGGCCTGCTGCCGCTCGGCAGCCTGCAGGCCCGTACCCTCTCCACCCGCGCCCGTATCGTCATCCTCGGCGGCGGCGCCGCCGGCATGGCCATGGCCAACCGGCTCTCTCGTCGCCTGGAGGGCGCCAGCATCTCGCTCGTCGAGCCGCGGGAGATCCACCACTACCAGCCCGGCTGGACCCTGGTGGCCTCCGGCGTCTGGCGCCCGGAAAAGACCATGCGGCCCAACGCCAACTTCGTGCCCAGCGGCGTGACCTGGGTGCGCCAGCCCGCCGTGGGCATCGACGCCGAACAGCGCCGCGTCTCCCTGGCCGATGCCAGCGTGCTGGAGTACGACTACCTGGTGGTAGCCACCGGCCTGCAGCTCAACTACCACCTGATCGACGGCATGTCGCCGGACCTCGTCGGCACCCACGGCATCGGCAGCGTCTACGCCAGCATCGAGGGTGCCACCCGGACCCGGGACGCCATCGACGCCTGGATCGCCAGCGGCGGCGGCAAGGGCATCTTCACCGCCGCTCCCACCCCGGTGAAGTGCGCCGGCGCCCCCCTGAAGATGACCTTCACCACCCTCTCCCGCCTGGAGGATACCGGCCGCCGAGACGACTTCCAGGTCGACTACATGTCACCCGGAGCGGGGCTATTCAGCCAGCCCTGGATCAACGACTTCGTCAAGCAGCGCTTCGACGATCAGGGCGTCAACCGCCGCCACCACTACCGGCTCTCCGCCATCGACCCCGGCGCCCGCCAGGCCGAGTTCACCTTCGTCGGCCCGGACAGCGAGTTCACCTCCCACCATGAGCTGCGCGAAGCGGAGTTCTCCCAGGAGGGCGAGCGCAGGGTGATCGCCGACTACGACTTCATCCACGTGGTGCCGCCCATGAGCGCACCGGACTTCGTGCGCGAGAGTGACCTGATCGCCCGGGATGGCCCCTTCCGGGGCGAGTGGCTGGATGTGGACATCCATACCATGCAGCACAACCGCTATCCCGAGGTGTTCGGCATCGGCGACGTGATCGGGGCGCCGATCAACAAGACCGCCGCCAGCGTCAAGGCCCAGGCCCCGGTGGTGGAGGCCAACCTGCTGGCCCAGATGCAGTCACAGCCGCTGCCCGCCCGCCACAACGGCTACACCTCCTGCCCCATGATCACCGGGATCGGCAAGGCGATGCTGGTGGAGTTCGGCTACGACAACAACTTCGACTTCCTGCCCTCCTTCCCCTTCATCGACCCCCGCGATGAGTCCTGGGCGGCCTGGGTGATGAAGGATCGCATGCTGCAGCCGGCCTACTATGCCGTGCTCGAAGGCCAGGCCTGAGGAGAGGAGAGATAATGACGATTCAAGGTGCCTTCACCATCCTGATGTACGCCCTGGCGCCCTTCCTGTGGCTGATCGTGGCCGGCGTCGTGGTACTCGTGGCCGTCCAGCTGATCGCCCGGCTGCGCGGCTATCGCACCCTGGGCTATCGCTGCCTGGGTGCCAACCTGGCCGCGCTGCTGGTGGGCCTCTCGGGGCTCTGGTGGATTCCCGCCTTCACCAACTCCCGGCTCGGCTATGTGGCCACCGCCTTCGACTGGGTGGCGATGATCGGCGCCGTGATCGGCCTGGCCATCGCCGCCTGGCTGGTGCTGCACCCGCTCAGCTACCTGGTACGCGGCAAGCGCCAGGCCTAGCGGGAACCCGCCCCCGCCCGAGTGGGCGGGGATGCCGGCACGGGGTCTCATCGGCCCGGCACGCTCCCCGGCATCCGCAGGCCGATCCTCAGTCTGCCAGGCCCCAGCCCCCCTCCAGGATACGCACCTTGCCGGCCGCCAGGTTGCCGGCCAGGTTGCGCCCCATCTCGATGAACTCGGCGCCGAAGATCAGCGCCGGCCCCGGCAGCTGTCGCGCCGGCGCGGCGCCCGCCTCGCGACGACCGTGCTTGCGGCGCCAGGCCAGGGCCTCCTCGGTCACATCGCGTACGCAGACCGGCACGAAACCGGCCGCGGCCAGGCCCGCCTCCAGGGCCTCTCGAGGCCGCAGGTGACTGGTTGCCTCGCTGCGCGCCCAGGGCACCGGCAGCGCCAGCGGCTCGGGGTTGTCGCCGGCCACCACCTCATGCAGCAGCACCCGGCCGCCGGGGGCGAGCAGGCGGCGCCACTCGGCCAGCACCGCCGGCACGTCCGGCATATTCATCAGCGCATGCTGACACCAGACGAGATCGAAGCTGCCATCCGGCAGCGGCGTGCGAGCGGCATCGGCGCAGAGAAAGCGGGTACGCCCGGCGAGCCCCGTGGCCGCGCTCAGCCACTCCGCCGCCGCGATGAAGGCGGCGGTGATATCCACGCCGACCACCTCGCAGCCGAACTCCTCGGCCAGCAGCCTGGCGGCACCGCCGGTGCCGCAGCCCACGTCCAGCACCCGCTGCCCGGCCCGCACCTCACCGAGCCTTGCCAGGGAGCGACTGGCAGCGCGTCCGCCAAGATGCAGCTGGTCGATGCCGGCGATCTCGTCCAGGGTCAGGCGCCCGGGGTCCAGGCCCGCCTCCCGGAAGGCGGCCTGCAGCCTGTCACTCAGGCTTTCCCCGCCCCCTGCGGCGAGGGCATCATAGTGGGCATCAAGCTGGCGAGTGACATCGGTCATGGTGGCCTCCTGGCAGTGGGCGGGCCATCAGTCTAGCCTGCCGGCTCGTCATCCCCCATCCTGCAAAAGGTCGCAGTCGCCGGTGCCACGTCAAGGAGTCGCCATGCCCCGCCTTTCCCTGTTCGCTTCCCTCGCCGTCCCCCTGCTGCTGGCCGGCTGCACCGGCATTCCCAGGGGCACCGAGCCTGTCACCGGCTTCGAGCTCGATCGCTACCTGGGTCCGTGGTACGAGATCGCCCGGCTCGACCACTCCTTCGAACGCGGCCTCGACTGCGTCACCGCCGACTACTCCCTGCGCGACGACGGCGGCGTGCGGGTGCTCAACCGCGGCGTGAACCTGACCGAGGGCGAAGTCAGCGAGGCGGAGGGCCGCGCCTACTTCATCGGGGACGAGGACGTGGGCCGGCTCAAGGTGAGCTTCTTCGGCCCCTTCTACGGTGGCTACAACGTGCTCGCCCTGGATGACGACTACCAATGGTCCCTGGTGTCCGGTCCGAACCGCGACTACCTGTGGATCCTGGCCCGCACCCCCACCCTGGACGAAGCGCTCTATCGCGACCTGGTCGAGCGCGCCGAAGCGATGGCCTTCCCGGTGGAGGAGCTGATCGTGGTGGACCAGGGCGAGGCCTGCGAGCCCTGGCGCGAGGAGGCCTAAGCTCATGCCCACCAGCGCCACGCTCGAGACCTGGCTTCGGGCAAGCATCGAGGAAGCCGAGTTTCCCGCACGGGGCCGGGTTCCCGGCGGGCACTTCCGCCGTCTCGGCCACGGCATGCTGGCGCTGCTGCCGGAGCAAGCCGCCCCAGAGGCCCGGGCCTGCGTGCTATCGGTGGGGGTTCACGGCAACGAGACCGCCCCCATGGAGCTGCTCGAAGGGGTGCTCGGGCGCCTGGCCAGGGGAGAGCTGCGTCTCGGCGCTCCGGTACTGCTGCTGCTCGGCAGCCCCGAGGCGACCCGCCGGGGGGTACGCTATGTGGGCACCAACCTCAACCGGCTGTTCCGCCGGGGGCTCGACGAGAGCGGCATGGAGCCCGATCGGGCCCGGGAGCTGATGGCGGCGGTGGACGGCTTCTTCGCCCGGCACGAGACGCTGCCGAGGCTGCACTACGACCTGCATACCGCCATCCGCGACAGCCGCTACCCGCGCTTCGTGGTCAGCCCCTATACCGAGCGTACCGCCGTGGAGATGGACCAGTGGCGCTGGCTCGCCGCCGCCGGCATCCAGGCGGTGCTCCGCCAGCACCGCCACAGCTGGACCTTCTCCCACTACAGCAAGCACTACCACGGCGCCCAGGCCTTCACCGTCGAGCTGGGGCGCGCCCTGCCCTTCGGGCACAATGACCTGGCGCCCCTGGCCCCCATGGCCGCCCTGCTGGCCGCCCTGCTGACGGGGAGGGCGCCGGCGGAGGTGCCCCCGGGCCGGATGACCTTCTTCCGGGTGGCGCAGGAGCTGATGCGGGAATCCGAGACGTTTCGCCTGGCCTTCCCGGAAGCCACCGCCAACTTCACCGAGTTCCCCCCGGGTACCCTGCTGGCCGAGGATGGCCGGGCCGGCGAGACAAGGGTCGGGACGGCACCGCTGGCCGTGGTCTTTCCCAACGCCGAGGTGGAGATCGGCGCCCGGGCCGCCCTGCTGGTGCGGCCCGAGCCTCCTCCGGCGTGATGGCGGGCACCTGAGCCGGGCAGAGGGCAGAAAAAGCCTTAAAACCACTACAATAGCAGGGTAGAATCTTGCCCCTTTGCCGATCAGCATCGACCCGGCGTCGCCGCACCCCCTGTGCCTTCCCCTGCTGCGGATGGCCGCCGCGCCGCTGGCATCGCCCCGCAAGGCGCCGCATACCCACGGCGTGACGCCGCGGCGACCCTGACCTGGAGCCCGTTCCATGGCCGAAACCCCGATTCCCCTGGAAGTCCGCAACATCAAGAAGCGCTTCGGCGACACCGAAGTCCTCAAGGGGCTGTCGCTCTCCGCCCACAAGGGGGATGTCATCACCCTGATCGGAGCCTCGGGCTCCGGCAAGAGTACCTTCCTGCGCTGCATGAACCTCCTCGAGCAGCCCGACGAGGGGGAGCTGATCGTCCACGGCGAGGAGATCCGCTTCCGGCAGACCCGCCGCGGCCGCGAGCCCGCCGACTGGAAGCAGGTGGTGCGCATGCGGGCCAAGCTCTCCATGGTCTTCCAGAGCTTCAACCTCTGGGCCCACATGACCCTGCTCGAGAACATCATCGAGGCGCCGGTGCACGTGCTCGGCAAGCCGAAGAAGGCGGCCATCGAGCAGGCCCAGGCGCTGCTCGAGCGGGTCGGCCTCTCCCACCGCGCCGATGCCTACCCGGCCCAGATGTCCGGCGGCCAGCAGCAGCGCGGCGCCATCGCCCGGGCGCTGGCCATGGACCCGGAGGTGATGCTCTTCGACGAGCCCACTTCGGCGCTGGACCCGGAACTGGTGGGCGACGTGCTCAAGGTGATGCGCGAGCTGGCCGACGAGGGGCGCACCATGATCGTGGTGACCCACGAGATGGGCTTCGCCCGAGACGTCTCCAGCCAGGTGATCTACCTGCACCAGGGCCTGGTCGAGGAGGCCGGCCCGCCGGAGCAGGTGCTGGGCAACCCCCAGTCGCCGCGCCTGAAGCAGTTCCTGGCCCCGAAGTACTGAAGACGTACTGAACAGGCACGAACAAGCCCCAAGTCTCGAGCGGGAGAACAAGATGCTGGATCTTCACGGCTACGGCCCGCGGCTGCTGGAAGGCGCCGGGGTCACCCTGCAGCTGGCGGTGCTGTCGCTGGCCCTGGCCATCCTGCTGGGCCTGCTCACCGCCAGCGCCCGGATGTCCCGCCACTGGCCCCTGCGCCAGCTGGCCACCCTCTATACCACCCTGATCCGCGGCGTGCCGGACCTGGTGCTGATGATGCTGCTCTTCTTCGGCGGCCAGATGGCGCTCAACGTGGTAACCGACGCCCTCTATGACCGCTTCGGGGTCGACTGGTACGTCAACCTCAACGCCTTCGCCGCCGGGGTGATCACCATCGGCTTCATCTTCGGCGCCTATATGGGCGAGACCTTCCGCGGCGCTTTCATGGCCGTGGAGCATGGCCAGATCGAGGCGGGCAAGGCCTACGGCATGACCCCCTGGCTGGTGTTCCGGCGCATCCGCTTTCCGCAGATGATGCGCCACGCCCTGCCCGGGCTCTCCAACAACTGGATGGTGCTGCTCAAGACCACGGCGCTGGTCTCGGTCATCGGGCTCTCGGACATGGTGCGGGTGGCCGCCGAGGCCTCCCGCGCCACCCATGAGCCCTTCACCTTCCTGATCCCGGTGGCGGCGGTCTACCTGCTGATCGCCAGCGTATCGGAGTGGCTATTCGCCCGGCTCCAGAGGCGCTACAACGTCGGCTTCGGAGGCCACTGACATGCCGGATATCTCACTCTGGTTCCAGGAGCTGCTGGCCGGCAACGTCATCTTCACGCCCACCACCCTCGGCTACTACTGGGATGGCCTGGTGACCACGGTGCAGCTGGTCTTCCTCTCGCTGGTCGCCGGCCTGGTGCTGGCGGTGCCTCTGGCCATCGGGCGCAGCTCCCGCCACCGCTGGATCAGCCTGCCGATCTACCTCTACACCTATGTGTTCCGCGGCACCCCGCTGCTGATCCAGCTCTACATCATCTACTACGGCGTGGTCTTCTTCGACGGCATCCAGCAGACCTTCCTCTGGCCGCTCCTGCGCGAGGCCTTCTATCCGGCGCTGATCGCCTTCACCCTGAACACGGCGGCCTACACCACCGAGATCTTCCGGGGCGCCATCAAGGCCACGCCCAGGGGCGAGATCGAGGCGGCCCGGGCCTACGGCATGTCGGACGCCCTGATGATGCGCCGCATTATCCTGCCCAGCGCCTTCCGCCGCGCCCTGCCCGCCTACGGCAACGAGGTGATCTTCATGCTCCACGCCAGCGCCATCGCCAGCGTGGTCACCCTGATGGACCTCACCGGCGCAGCACGCTTCGTCTATGCGCGCTTCTACGCCCCCTTCGAGGCCTTCCTCTTCGTGGCGGCCATCTACCTCTGCCTCACCTTCAGCATCCTCTACTTCTTCCGCTGGCTGGAGAAGCGCCTGCTGGCCCACCTCAGGCCCCAGGGCTGACGCCCGACCCACGCACCTCCTCACCCCGCCGCGGCCCCCTGCTCCTTCCGGCCGCGGCGCTCCCCCTGCGCGACAAAGCGTCAAACGCCCGTTGGAAAATCCGTCGCCAAGGGCTTTCGGCACCGCGGCGGCTGGGCTAGAGTCGTCTCCGTAGGCACCCCGGGTGCCGTCTCTCATCGCAAGGAGTTCCTCCATGAAGAAACTGCTGACCGTCTCGATCCTCGGCGTGGCCATGGCCGCCGGCACCGCCCAGGCCCGGGACTACGACCACGTGCGCATCGGCGTCGACGTCCCCTACGAGCCCATGGAGTACCGCGGCGCCGATGGCGAGCTGACCGGTTTCGACATCGACCTGGGCAACGCCCTCTGCGCCGAGATCGGCGTGACCTGCGAGTGGATCGAGCAGGAGTGGGACGGCATCATCCCGGGCCTGCTGGCGCGCAACTACGACGCCATCATGTCCTCCATGTCGATCAACGAGGAGCGCCGCCAGACCGTGCTCTTCTCCGACTCCTACATCACCATCCCCGGCGCCTGGTTCGCCCCGGCCGGCAGCGAGATCGAGGAGATCAGCGAGGAGACCCTGACCGACAAGAGCATCGGCGTGCAGCGCGGCACCACCTTCGACAGCTACGTCACCGACAACTACAGCGGCGTCGCCAGCATCAGCCGCTACTCCACCGCCGACGACATGGTGCTGGACCTGCAGGCCCAGCGCCTGGATATCGTCTTCCTGGAGTTCATCGTCGGCCAGGCCACCCTGCTTGACGCCCACGAGGACCAGTTCCAGGTGGTCGGCGAGATGGTCTCCGAGCCCGAGGAGTATTTCGGCGAGGGCTTCGGCATCGCCTTCCGCCAGCGCGACACCGCGCTCGCCGAGCGCTTCAACGAGGCCCTGGCGACCCTCAAGGAAGACGGCACCTACGACGAGATCTACCAGCGCTACTTCGGCGACGAGTGATCCGCGCCACTCAGTGAGCAGCAAGCGGCCTCGCCTGAGCGAGGCCGCAGCTGTTTCAACTGCATAAAAGCCCACAAGGCAGTATTATTTTCGGGTAGCGCGGCGGCCAACCGGCGCCGCTTTCCCTTCGGACAGAGAGAGATCCCCATGAAGCCCATCTCCCTGATGCTGGCCGCCGCCCTGGCCGCCGGCCTCACCGCCGGCACCGCCCAGGCCCGCGACACTTCCGAGATCCGTCTCGGCATCGACCTGCCCTACGAGCCCTTCATGTACCGCCTGCCCGACGGCACCCTGGCCGGCTTCGAGATCGAGCTGGGCGAGGCGGTCTGCGACTACCTCGAGGCCACCTGCGTCTGGGTCGAGCAGGATTGGGACGGCATCATCCCGGGCCTGCTGGCGCGCAACTATGACGGCATCATGTCCTCCATGGCGATCACCGAGGAGCGGGCCCGCCAGGTGCTCTTCTCCGAGCCCTATTACACCACTCCCAGCGCCTGGTTCACCCTGCGCGACCGGGAGATCGATATCACCGACCGCGACAGCCTCGAGGGGCTGGTGGTGGGCGTGCAGCGCGCCACCCTGCAGGACAACTACGTCTCCGAGCTCTACGGCGACCTGGTGGAGATTCGCCGCTACACCAGCGGCGACGACGTGCTTACCGACCTGCGCGCCGGGCGCCTGGACCTGACCTTCCTGGACGCCCCGGTAGCGGAGTCGAGCATGAATCTGGACGCCGAGGACACGCGCTTCCAGCGCATCAGCGACTTCATCAAGGAGCCCGAGCATATCTTCGGCCAGGGCGTTGGCGTGGCCTTCCGCCAGCGTGACCGAGACCTCGCCGAGCGCTTCAACGAGGCGCTGGCCGCCCTCAAGGCCGACGGCACCTACGACGAGATCATGGAGCGCCACTTCAGCTACGACATCAAGCTGTGAACGGTCGGGAGCCCACCATGCTGACCCTGCTCACCAACGCTCGGCTCTACGCCCCGGCGCCCCGGGGCCTCTGCCAGCTGCTGATCGCGGACCGTCGCCTTACCGCCATCGCCGCCGCCGACGCCCCTGCCCTGGCCTCGGGGCCGACGGTGACGGTGCTCGACCTGGAGGGGCGCCGGGTGATTCCCGGCCTGGTGGATCCGCTGGTCCATGTCACCGGCGGCGGCGGCGAGGGGGGCTTCGGCAGCCGCACCGCCGAGCTCGGCCTGGAAGAGGCCCTGGCCTCCGGCGTCACCACCCTGGTCGGAGCGCTGGGCACCGACGCCGTGACCCGCACCCCGGCGGGGCTGCTCGGCAAGGTTCGCGAGCTGGCCGCCGGCGGGCTGAGCGCCTACTGCTACACCGGCTCCTACCAGCTGCCGCCGGTCACCCTGACCGGCTCGGTGCGCGAGGACATCCTCTTCATTCCCGAGGTGATCGGCGTGGGCGAGGTGGCGATCAGCGACCACCGCGGCTCCCAGCCCACCACCGCGGAGCTGACCCGGCTCGCCGCCGAGGCGCGCACTGCCGGCATGCTGGCCGGCAAGGGCGGCATCGTCTTCATCCATACCGGCGATGCCCCTACCCACCTGGAGCCCCTGCGGGAGGTGGCGCGCACGAGCGCCATTCCCCTGGCCCAGTTCCTGCCCACCCATATCAACCGCACCCGCGAGCTGTTCGAGGATGGGGTTCGCTTCGCCAGGGAGGGCGGGCGCATCGACTTCACCACCAGCACCACGCCGGCGCTGATCGCCGACGGCGAGGTGCCGGCCGCCGAGGCGGTGGCCCGCGCCCTGCACGCCCGAGTCGACCCCTCGCGGATCACCCTCTCCTCGGACGCCAACGCCTCGCTGCCCCGCTTCGACGCCGAGGGACGCTTCGCGGGGCTCGAGCCCGGGCGCCTGGGGAGCCTGTTCGAGGTGCTGGGAGAGTGCGTGGAGGCACACGGCCTGCCCCTGGAGCGCGCCCTGGGCATGGCCAGCACCCACGCCGCCGACGCCCTGGGCCTGGCCCGCAAGGGGCGTCTCGCCGAGGGCTTCGACGCCGACCTGCTGGTGCTGGCCGACGGCGCCTGGACCATCGACGAGGTGTGGGCCTTGGGGCGACGCGTGCATCGCCGCGGCTGAGGCTCACGGCCAGCTGTAGACGCCGCGGTTCAAGGCGTCGCGGAAGGCGGAGTGGACCTTGTTGCCGCGCAGGGTGGCGCCGCTGTAGCCGTCGATGTCCTCGGCCAGCCGCTCCGGCTCGTAGAGGGCGAAGATGGCGGTCAGCGGCTGGCCCTCGAGGGCCTCGGCGAGCTGCTGGTGCTGCGCCCACACCGGGAAGAGGTCGTCGTCCTCGTCCAGCCGGCGATAGTCCTCGCCGCGGTAGGCCAGATGGCGATAGCTGATGTTGGAGAGCCGGCCATCGCGCAGGTCGAACTGCACGTTGACCTGCATCTCGCCGCCGTCGCCGAAGACGCCCCGATAGCGGCCGTCCAGCGGCAGCCCCAGCAGCGCCCGGTGCAGGCGCTCGTCCTCGGCGGGCGAGAGCCGCACCGTGTCGCTGTCGGCTTCGCCTGCCGCCGCCTCGCCTTCCTCGGCCTGAGCCGCCGCCCCAGGTTCGATCGGCTCGCCCTCCTCATCCACCAGCCGGCCGATCAGGTACGCCTCGAGCATCCCCTCGGCCCGCGGGCTGTGGGGTACGCCGGGGCGCTTGTTGTCCCACCCCTCGGTGGACTCCCGACCGCACCACTCAAGGATCACCTCCTCGTCGGTGGGATGGTCGGGCACATAGTCGGTGATGTCGTAGACCCGACCGTGAATCGCCTTCCAGCAGCTCTCGGCGCCGTCGTGCTCGGCGAGCTCCTCGAGGGTGATGGGGTCCAGGGCGTCGTCGTCGGCCGCGTCACGGTCGCTGCTGGAGAGCGCCTGGATCGAGACCAGGGTGGCCAGGCTCGCCACGAAGGCGATGAAAGCGGAGTAGGCGATCTTGTTGATGTTCATAGGAAATCGAAGACCTCGCTGTGGATGCGTGAGGCGGGGACGCCCTGCTCGACCAGCAGCCGCTGCAGGTGGGCGTTCATGGCGGGCGGGCCGCAGAGGTAGATCTCCCGCTCAGTGAAGTCCGGGCAGTGCTCGCGCAGGAAGGCTTCGGTCATGCGCCCCTGCTCCCGGGAGAAGTGCTGGGTGAAGGTGAACCCCTCGACCCGCCCGGCGATATCTTCCAGCTCCTGCCGGTAGTAGGCCCGGGACTCGTCCTTGGCGAGATAGATCAGCTGCACTTGCCCCGCCACCTCGGCCCCGGCGGCCAGGTCGCGGGCGCCGCCCACGAAGGGGGTGATGCCGATGCCCCCGCCCAGCCAGAGCATGTCGCGTTCGGGAAAGCGCCGCCCGAAGAACTCCCCGTAGGGCCCCTCGATCAGCACCCGGGTCTCGGGCGTCACCGTCTGCAGGGCATGGCTGGCGTCGCCCAGGTCCTTGATACCGATGCGCAGGCGCGAATCCGAGGGCGCCGAGGCGATGGTGTAGGGGTGCTCCTCGCCGCGGCCGTCGGCAAGGGACTCGTCCAGCGGCGAGAGGTAGACGAACTGCCCCGCCTCGTGGCGGATGCCCCCGCCCTCGGGGCGCAGCACCAGCTCCACCACGCCCCGGGCCAGGGGCACCACCTCCTCGACCCGATAGGGATGGCGCCGCCTGGGCGCCACGCCCTTGCGCCAGGCGATGGCGCCGAGCCCGGCGATGCCGAGAAGCCACCAGGGCCAGGCCTCGCCGGCCAGCAGCAGGGCGTGCCAGAGCCCCAGCAGCAGAGCTGCCGCGGAGACCAGATGAAGCCGCTTCCAGCGCTGGTAGTGAGGCTGGCCGAAGAAGTCGAAGGTGGGCGCCAGGAAGACCACCAGCGCCGCCCAGGCCAGCCAGCCGAGCCAGAGCGCCCCATGGGAGAGAGGCGGGAAGAGGGTCGCCACCGCGGCGTCCAGGGAGGCCGGCACCGCGGCGAGCCCCAGCGCCAGGGCGTGAACCATCACCAGGATAAAGGCGGCAAAGCCCAGCCAGTGGTGCAGGTGCCAGAGCCGCGCCAGCCCCCCGAAGGGGCGGTCGAAACCCGGCACCCGGCTGCTCACCGCCCCGGCCAGCAGCATCATGGCGAGCCCCAGGATGCCGGCGACCCGGCCGATCCAGGTCAGCCAAAGCTCCGGCGGCCCGTCGAGGCCGCCCAGGCGCGGCAGCGCCACCGCAAGCGGCAGCAGCAGCGCCGCGATCAGAACCATATCGCCCGTTTTCAGCCGTCGTCGCATGCTCTCTCCCCTTTCACCGACTGACTGTCAGTGTCGCCGAAAAGCACCTCTCTTCAAGACTCCGAGTCTGGTGCCACCGAAGGTTTGATCCGGGTCAATAATCCGGCCTGTCACCGAAGTGACTCCATCCAGACACGCTGATGTAACGCCGCCGGGGCAAGCTCTCCCACCGAGATACCCAACCTCATCCGTGGAGAGCCCCCATGACCCAGCATCAGCACCCCGGCCACGTCGACCCCGTTCTCGCCGCCGGCGACGAGCCCATGAGTAACGCCTCCGGCAACGGCTACTTCGGCGATATCCTCGAGGCGCGCATCAGCCGCCGCGCCATGCTGCGCGGCAGCCTCGCCGCCGCCGTGGCCGGCGCCATGGCCACCCAGCTGCCCTTCGGCAGCGCCTTCGCCGCCACCGGCGGCAGCGCCGCGGCGCCGAGTATCGGCTTCAAGGCCATTCCGGTCAGCGCCGCCGACAGCGTGGTGGTCCCGGAAGGCTACCGGGTCAGCGCCATCCTGCCCTGGGGCACCCCGATCAGCGGTGACATGCCGGCCTTCTCGCTTGACGCCAGCGGCGAGGCCCAGGGGCACCAGGTGGGCAGCCACCACGACGGCGTGCACTTCTTCCCGCTGGAGGGCAGCTCCCGGGACGGCCTGCTGGTGATGAACCACGAGTACGTGGAGCCGCGCTTCCTGCACGCCGCCGCCGCGGGCCTGGCGCTGGACCGCAACGGCTTCCCCCAGAACGCCGACGGCAGCCGCGACGACGACCAGGTGCTCAAGGAGCTCAACGCCCACGGCGTCAGCGTGGTGCGCATCCGCGAGGGCAGCGACGGCCAGTGGCAGGTGGTCGAGGACGCCCGCAACCGCCGCATCACCGGCCTGACCCCGATGCGCCTCGCCGGCCCCGTGGCCGGCACCGAGCATGTGGTGACGAAGTACAGCCCGGACGGCACCATGACCCGCGGCACCCTCAACAACTGCGCCCACGGCGTCACCCCCTGGAACACCTACCTGGCCGCCGAGGAGAACTGGGCCGGCTACTTCGCCAACAGCGACGCCGAGATCGATCGCCGCCAGGCCCGCTACGGCATTCAGACCCGCGACACCGGCCGCTACCAGTGGCACCGGGCAGAGAGCGGCGCCGACGAGTTCGTGCGCTTCGACGCCAGCAGCCGCGGCGCCACCCCCGCCGAGGACTACCGCAACGAGCCCCACGCCTTCGGCTGGATGGTGGAGATCGATCCCATGGACCCGGCGGCCACCCCGGTCAAGCGCACCCACCTGGGCCGCTTCGCCCACGAGGGGGTGATCTTCGCCCCGGCGGTGGAGGGCCAGCCGGTGGTGGCCTACTCCGGCGACGACGCCCGCTTCGAGTACATCTACAAGTTCGTCTCCGCCCGCCCCTACCACGCCGCCAGCGCCGACGGCTCGCTGCTCGACGAGGGCACCCTCTACGTGGCCAGGTTCCATGAGGACGGCCGCGGCGAGTGGCTGGCCCTGGCCCCGGGCGAGAACGGCCTCACCCCGGAGAACGGCTTCGCGGATCTCGCCGATATCCTGGTCAACACCCGCGCCGCCGCCGACCAGGCCGGCGCCACGAAGATGGATCGCCCCGAGTGGGGCGCGGTGGACCCGGCCACCGGACAGGTCTACTTCACCCTGACCAACAACACTCGCCGCGAGGCGGGCGACGAGGACGCCGCCAACCCCCGCGCCGAGAACCACTTCGGGCATATCATCCGCTGGCAGGAAGAGGGCAGCCACGCCGGCACCCGCTTCGCCTGGGACCTCTTCGTGCTGGCCGGGGACGGCGACGACAGCCGCGATCTCGCCGGCGAGCCCCTGGACCAGGACGCCATCTTCGCCAGCCCCGACGGCCTCTGGATCGACGCCGACCGCCGGGTGTGGATCCAGACCGACATCAGCGAGTCGGTGATGAACACCGGCATCTTCGAGGTGTTCGGCAACAACCAGATGCTGGCCGCCAACCCCGAGACCGGCGAGATCCGGCGCTTCCTCACCGGACCCGTCGGCCAGGAGATCACCGGCGTGGTGACCACCCCGGACCAGCGCACCATGTTCGTCAACGTCCAGCACCCCGGCGCCACCACCGAAGCCGAGGCCTTCGCCGCGGGCGAGCTGGTGAGCCACTGGCCGGACGGCGGCAGCGCCATCCCGCGCTCGGCGACCCTGGTCATTACCCGGGAGGACGGCGGCATCATCGGGGCCTGACGGCCCAGTGTTCTGAAACGAGCGGCCCCGCCAGATGGCGGGGCCGCTTGCGTTACCGATGGGGAGAGCCGTTCAGTCGGCCTGCTCGAAGCTGAAGCGGGGCTCGGGGGCCTCGGGCAGCAGGGCCGCGCAGGCGCGCACCCGCGCCATCAGCGCCTCGTGGGTCGGTGCCACCAGGTTGACGTGGGCCAGCTTGCGCCCGGGGCGCTCGCTCTTGTCGTAGCGGTGCAGGTGGGCGTCCGGCAGGGCGAGGATCGCCGCCGGGTCGCCCTCGCGACCGATCACGTTGACCATGCAGGTGGGCATCCGAGCCGCGGTATCGCCCAGCGGTAGGCCCTGGATGGCCCGCAGGTGGTTCTCGAACTGGCTGGTCACCGCGCCGTCCATGGTCCAGTGGCCGGAGTTGTGCACCCGGGGCGCCATCTCGTTGGCCAGCAGGCTGCCGTCGGCGCACTGGAAGAGCTCCAGGGTCAGCACCCCCACGTAGTCGAGCTCGTCGAGCAGCGCGCGGATGTAGCCGTCGGCGGTCTGCTGGACGCTGTCGTCCAGGTCCGGCATGGGCGCCACGGAGTAGCGCAGGATGCCGTCCACGTGCTGGTTCTCGGCCATGGGGTAGAAGACCACCTGGCCGTCGCGGCCGCGCACGGCGATGATCGACACCTCGCGCACGAACTCCACGAAGGCCTCGACGATCAGTCTGGGATGGCCGATGGCGCGCCAGGCTTCCGCCGCCTCGGCGGGGTCGCGGATCACCGCCTGGCCCTTGCCGTCGTAGCCTTCGGTGACCGACTTGGCCACCACCGGACAGCCCAGCTCCCGGGCCGCGGCCTCGAGCTCATCGGCGTGCTCCACCAGGCGGTAGGTGGGGGTGGGAATGCCCAGGCGGTCGAACAGCGCCTTCTCCTCGGCGCGGTTCTGACAGACGCGAATCGCCTCGCTGGAGGGATAGACCGGCTTGACCTCCTCGATGGCCTGGACCAGGGAGACCGGCAGGTGCTCGAACTCGTAGGTGACGAGATCCACCTTCGCCAGGAAGTCATCGAGCAGATGGTGCTGGTCGGTGTGGATCAGGACCTCACCGATCCCGGCGCTGGGGTGGCCGGTGGTATCGAGGAAGGTGAAGCGGTTGGCCAGCGGGTAGCCGGCCAGGGCCAGCATGCGGCCGAGTTGGCCGGCACCCAGGACGCCGATATTCATGGTTCTCTCCTCACTCGTCGGGCCGGGGGTCGGGGTTGTCGAGCACCGTCTGCGTCTGCTCGGCGCGGAACGCCTCCACCGCGGCGCGCACCGCCGCATCCTGCAGGCCGACGATCTGGGCGGCCAGCAGGCCCGCGTTGGTGGCGCCGGCCTTGCCAATGGCCAGGGTGCCAACGGCGATGCCGCCGGGCATCTGCACGATGGAGAGCAGCGAATCGAGGCCCTTGAGCGCCTTGGACTCCACCGGCACCCCGAGCACCGGCAGCGCGGTCTGGGAGGCCACCATGCCCGGCAGGTGGGCCGCGCCGCCGGCGCCGGCCACGATCACCTGGAGCCCCCGCTCGGCGGCGGACTTGGCGTAGTCGAACAGCAGGTCCGGCGTGCGGTGGGCGGAAACGACGCGGGTCTCGAAGGGAACGCCCAGGCGCTCGAGCATCGCCACGGCGTGTTCCATCACCGGCCAGTCGGACTTCGACCCCATGATCACGCCAACCTTCGGCGACTGTTCGGACTGCATGGATGCTCCTCGGCAACGGCCTCTGTGCGGAAAAGAGTGCGGAAAGGAAAGCCGCACATTCTAGCCGCGCGGCCCTCCCCCGTCACCTTGACTATCCGGACAGCTCGGCCTCGCGCCGGCTGGCCAGCCAGTTGCCGCCGATGGCCACGATCATCACTGCCACCCCGATCGCCTCCACCAGGAAGTTCGGCCAGAACACCGCGACGATGGCGCCGCCGATGGCGATGCGTGGCAGCCACGACATCCGCGTGAACAGATACCCCTCCAGCGCCGCGGCGAAGGCCCCGAGGGCGAGTATTGCGATCAGGCCGTTCCAGGCCACCACCGCCCAGGGGCCGCCCACGATGATCTCCGGATTGAAGACCATGAACAGCGGGATCAGGTAGAGCCCTTTGGCGAACTTCCACGCCTGCACGCCGGTTTCCATGGGCTTGGAGCCGGCGATGGCCGCCCCGGCGAAGCCGGCCAGGGCGATGGGAGGCGTCACGTTGGAGTCCTGGGAGTACCAGAACACCACCAGGTGGGCGATCAGCAGCGGAATGCCGAACTCGGCGGTCAGCGCCGGGCCCACCAGCACGATCAGCACGATGTAGCTGGCGGTGACCGGCAGGCCCATGCCCAGCACCAGGCTGGCCAGCAGCACCAGGATCAGCGCCAGCACGATGTTGCCGCCGGAGAAGGCCAGCATCATGGCGGAGAACTTCAGGCCGAGCCCGGTCAGGCCGACGATGCCGACGATGATGCCCGCCACCGCACAGGCCATGGAGACCGCCACGGCGTTGCGGGCGCCGAGCTCGAGGCCCTGCACCAGCTTCACCCAGCCGGCCCAGACCACGGACCCGACCCGGGCCAGGGTCACCTTCTCGCCCTGGCCCGGGGCGACGAACAGGAACCAGATGGCGTAGCGCAGCACGGCCACGGCCAGCATGGTGACCACCGCGTAGAAGCCCACCCGCATGGGCGACATGTGCATCACCAAAAGCCACACCAGCACGCCCAGCGGCAGCAGGAAGTGCCAGCCCTCCTTCATCACCTCGCGCACCTGGGGCAGCTCGCTCTTGGCCATGCCCTGCATGCCCTGCTTGAGGGCGATGATGTGCACGAAGAGATAGACGGTGGCGAAGTACATGATCGCCGGCAGCACGCTGACCTTGACCACCTCCAGGTAGGAGACCCCGGTGTACTCGGCGATCAGGAAGGCGCCGGCGCCCATCAGCGGCGGCATGATCTGCCCGCCGGTGGAGGCCGCCGCCTCGATGCCGCCGGCCTGCTTGGGCTTGTAGCCCAGGCGCTTCATCAGCGGGATGGTGAAGGCGCCGGTGGTCACCACGTTGGCGATGGCGCTGCCGGAGATGGAGCCCATGCCGGCGGAGGCGATGACCGCCGCCTTGGCGGGCCCCCCGCGCTGGCGCCCGGTGGCGGCGTAGGCCAGGTCGATGAAGAACTTGCCGGCGCCGGTGATCTCGAGGAAGGCGCCGAAGAGCACGAAGATGAAGATGTAGGTGGCGGCCACGCCCAACGGCAGGCCGAAGATGCCCTCCTGCCCCAGGTAGAGCTGGCCTACCACGCGGTCGATGTTGTAGCCGCGATGCTCCAGGATACCGGGCAGCCACTGCCCGAGCCACGGCAGCTCGCCCCGCGGGCCGGCGAAGGCGTAGAGGATGGCCACGGCCCCGATGATGGTCATGCCCAGGCCCACCGCGCGGCGGCTGGCCTCCAGCACGGTCAGGGTGGCGATGCAGCCGACGATGATGTCGGTCTGGCTCCAGAACCCGGCGCGGCGGAAGATCTCGTCCAGGTAGATCACCAGGTAGCCGCCGGTCAGCAGGGCCCCGGCCAGGAACAGGCAGTCGAGGGTCCAGCCCAGCACGCCGCGCTTGCGGTGGGGGCCGAAGACCGGAAAGATCAGGAAAGCCAGCACCATGATCAGCATCAGGTGGATGCTGCGCTGGTAGAAGAGCCCCAGCGGCTGGATGCCGGCGGAGTAGAGCTGGAACAGGGAGAGCCCCACGGCCACCAGGGTGATCAGCCAGAGAATGGGACGCGCCTGGATGGCGTTGCCACCGGGCACGGTGACGTCGGGCGCGGTGACAGTGGGCTTGGCGGATTCGCTCATGGGCGTCTCGTCAGGAGGTGGATGCCGAGGTGCGCAGGTGGATCGTCACCCGCTCGCCGGCGGCCTGGTCGCTCAGGCTGAGCCGGCGGCCCTCGTGCAGCAGTCGATGGTTGACCTCCGGGGATCCGACCCGGAGGCGATAGCGGTTGCCGGGTACCGGCTCGTCGATGGCCTCGATCCAGTAGCCCCCCTCCCCGTCGGAGACCTGGCGGCCGCGACCGGGAATATGGTCGAGGCCGGCGGCGAAGTCCGGCAGGTGGCTGCGCTCCAGCACCATGCGCCCCTCGCGGTGGCGATAGCAGTCGAGCACCGCGAAGCCGGCCACGGAGTGGTTCCACTCCAGGCACCAGGCGTCGCCCTCGGGCACCGGCAGGGAGGCGATCATCCGACCATGCTCCGCGGTGACCTCCAGCCACCCCTCGCCGCCGGCCAGGGCCCACGGTGTGAAGAGCAGGCTGAGCAGAAGCGCCGCCGGCCCGAGGGCTCGGCGGCTGCGGTCATGGATCAGGGCAGGCATCGGCGTGCCCGGGGGTCAGGGACGCTGGTGGTCCTGGACCTCGGCGCCGATCTCCTCGTAGTAGCGCAGGGCGCCGGGATGGAAGGCGACCGGCGTGGAGTTGACGCTGAATTCCACGGTGGTGTCGTTGGCCGCCGGGTGCACCGCGATCAGCTCATCGGTCTGCTCGAAGAGCATCTTCGTGATCTGGTAGGCCAGCTCCTCGTCCATCTCGCTGCTCACCGCCAGCACGTTGGGAATACCGATGGTCTGCACGGCCTCGTCCATGCCCTCGTAGAGGCCGGCACGCAGGTCATAGGCGGCGAACACCGGCTCCGCCTCCCGGGCGCTCTCGACCTCCTCGTCGGAGAGGCCGATCAGGCGGATATCCCGGGTGGTGGCCAGGTTGAGGATGGAGCTGGTGGGCGGCCCCACGCTCCAGAAGCCGGCCTCGATGTCGCCGTCGCGGATGGCGTCGGCGGTCTCGTTGAAGTTGAGCCGCTGGGGGGTGAAGTCATCGTAGCTGATGCCGTTGGCCTCCAGCACCGCCCGGGCGTTGAGCTCGGTGCCGCTGCCCGGCGCCCCCACCGAGACGCGCTTGCCGCGCAGGTCCTCCAGGGACTCGATGCCGGAGTCGGCCAGGGTGACCAGCTGCACGGCGTTGGGGTAGACGGAGGCCAGGGCGCGGATGTTGTCGAGCTGGCGACCCTCGAAGTCGCCGGTGCCGTGGTAGGCCTGGTAGACGGTATCGGCCAGGGCGAAGGCGATGTCGGAGTCGCCGCGCCACACCAGGCCCATGTTCTCCACCGAGGCCCCGGTGACCTCGGCCACGGCGCTGGCGCCCTCGATGTGGCTGTTGATCATCTCGGCCAGGCCGCCGCCCAGGGGGTAGTAGGTGCCGCCGGTGCCGCCGGTGGCGATGGAGAGCTGCTGGGCCGCGGCCAGCGGGGCCGCGGCAAGCAGCGAGGCGGCGACGGCATACTTCATGGCGTTCATGGCAATCCTCCGGGCTGAAACCCGTTTGTTGTGTGGTTGTTGTCGACGCGGAAGGGAAAGCGCCTGCAGCAAAGCTAGCATGGCCCCTGCGTGAGAGACCAATGGCCATATTTCTACGTTTTCAGTTTTTTTCGGCAATTGCACCAAGGTCGCCTGCGCCGGCTCCCGGGGGCCCCCGTCGCTTCACTCCTCCACCAGCGCCTTCACCTGCTCGACGATATGGGCGCCGATGGGAATCGCCGAGGTGGCGGCAGGCGACGGCGCATTGCCCACGTTGAGGGTGCGCCGGGTGCTCACGAAGAGGAAGTCGTCCACCAGCCTGCCGTCCCGGGAGACCGCCTGGGCACGCACCCCGGCCGGCCAGGGCTCGAGGTCCTCGAGGGTCAGGCTCGGGCAGTACTTGCGCACCAGCTCGAGATAGCCCCGCCTGTAGAGGGAGTTCTTCATCTCCGAAAGGCCCGGGCGCAGATTCCGCCCCAGCACCTTGAGGATCCCCGGGTTGGTGGCCATCCGCGCCAGGTCCGTGAGGGACACGTCGCGCCGGCGGTAGCCCTCGCGCTTGAAGGCGAGCACCGCATTGGGCCCCACGGTGACGCTGCCGTCGATCATCCGCGTCAGGTGCACGCCGAGGAAGGGCATGGAGGGGTCGGGGATCGGATAGATCAGGTGGTTGACGATGGCGCTGTGCCTGTCCGGCAGGCGGTAGTACTCGCCGCGGAAGGGGCAGATGGTGAAACCCGGGTCCTGGCCCAGCAGGCGGATCACCCGGTCGGCCATCAGCCCCGAGCAGGTCACCAGGTAGCGGCCGATGAACTCGCCCCCGCCGCTCTTCACCACCACCTCCTGGCGGCGCTCCTCGAGGCCCGTCACCTCGCAGCCGTAGCGGATCTCGCCGCCCATGCGCTCGAACTCGGCGGCCATGGCCCGGGTCACCGCGGCGTAGTCGACGATGCCGCTGGAGGGCACGAAGATGCCGCCCACCCCGGTGATGTTGGGCTCGCGCTCGGCCAGCGCCTCGCTGGAGAGCCACTCCCGCTCCAGGCCGTTGGCCTCGGTGCGCTCCCAGAGCGCCTTCATGCGCTCCATTTCCAGCTCGTTGGTGGCCACCAGCAGCTTGCCGCAGGTATCAAAGGGAATACCGTGGGCCTGACAGAACTCGACGGTGGCGCGATTGCCGGCCAGGCAGAAGCGCGCCTTGAGGCTGCCGGGCGTGTAGTAGACCCCGGCGTGGATAACGCCGCTGTTGTGGCCGGTCTGGTGCATGGCCGGCCCCGCCTCCTTCTCCAGCAGCAGCATGCGCCGGTCGGGGTAGGCCTGCTTGAGCTGCATGGCGGTGGACATCCCCAGGATGCCGCCGCCGATGATGATGAAATCGTGCATCTTGTCTCTCCCGCTGAATTCGCGCTCGCCGAACACGCGAAAGCCACGCCGCCAAGGCGTGGCCAGGTTCATATCATGACAACCGTCCGGGCTGCCGTCACTTCAGGCGCCATCACACCTGGCAAGGGTTGCGCAGGGTCTTGGCGTGGGTGAAGTAGCCGCGCTGGCGCATCAGCTCGCGGCGCAGATCGGGGTGCGGCGTGAAGCGGTCGCGGCCGTGCAGCCAGAAGTGGTTGTTGATCAGCAGGAAGCTGCCGACCGGGTTGGGCAGGGAGACGATGGCCGGGCTGTTCTCCAGGGACTCGGAGAGGTCGGTCAGCCAGTTGCCCTCTTCATAGTCCTTGGGCTGCACGAACTGGTCGATGTAGGCCATGATCGGACGCCCTTCGCAGTCCACGTCGAACACCGGGTGGAAGACGTCGCGGGCGACGTTCTTGCTGGGCGGCGCGGTCCAGCGCATCGGGCGATGGGCCAGCGGATGGGCGAAGAACTGCTCCAGGCCTTCCCAGTCGTCCAGGTGCAGCAGCAGGGAGTTGCCGCCCTCCATGTTCTGCTCGTCGATCTTCATCATCAGCACGTAGTCGGTGTCCTGCTCGACGAAGGTGCCGTCGTTGTGCAGCTCCATGACCCGGTGCGGCTGGCGCAGGTAGGAGTCGGAGTTATCGACGTTCTTGACCACGAAGCGCGCGTAGTACTGGCCGCTCATGGCGTCGTAGTTGGAGCGCCCCATCAGGTGGGCCACGGCGGTGGACACCTTGACCATGTCCTCGGCCTGCTCCACGGAGTCGAGCCCTTCCATCACCACCTGGAAACCGCCGGTGGCGCGATCCACCAGGGTATTGACCAGCACCGGCTGCAGGGTGTTGTCGCACAGGTCGTCGAGGATCTTCGCCACGCGGAAACGCAGCATCGACTTGTACTCCAGCGCCTGTACCGGCCACTCGGCCACGGCCTCCAGGAAGGCGCTGACCACCTCGCGGGAGAGCGTCAGCTGCAGCAGGCGGGGCGATGCGTCGGAGGGGGCCAGGGTGAAGCCGCGGATATCGGCGGGCAGCGGCATGGCGACGGCGGGAAGCTGGGTCAGGATCGACATGTCAGGGTCTCCAGGGGGTGAGAGGGTGACTGCCCTCAAAAAATATCTACATTTTTGCTTTATGTCAAAATATATATTTAATGGCGATAGAGCTTCCTCGCCTGCCCTCAAGAACGACACCGCCGAGGCCAGGGGCCTCGGCGGTGAACGCCACGTGAGCGGAAGGAACGGGCCGGGCGCACCCGGCCCGCCTCAGGCGGTGATCGCCTCGAGGGAGTGCTCGATGATGGCGAGCCCCTCCTCCAGCACCGCGGAGGGGGCAGTGATCGGCACCAGCACCCGGATGGTGTTGCCGTAGAAACCGCAGGAGAGCAGGATCAGTCCCTGCTCGCGGGCCTTGGCGCAGAGCGCCTGGGCCTGGGCCGGGTCCGGCCGACCCTCGGCATCGAGCAGCTCGAAGGCCGCCATGGCGCCCAGGTTGCGCGCATGGCCAACCGGGGCGAAGCGCTCCTGCCAGACCGCGAAGCGCTCGGCCAGCAGGCGGCCCATCTGCTCGCTGCGCTCTAGGATGTTCTCCTCTTCGATGGCGTCGAACACCGCCAGCGCAGCCGCGCAGGAGAGCGGGTTGCCGCTGTAGGTGCCGCCCAGGGAACCGGGCCCGGAGGAATCCATCACCTCGGCGGAGCCCACCACTGCCGACAGCGGCATGCCGTTGGCCAGGGACTTAGCGGTGGTCAGCATGTCGGCCTCGATGCCGCTGTGCTCCAGTGCGAAGAGCTTGCCGGTACGCGCGAAGCCCGACTGCACCTCGTCGATGATCAGCAGGATGCCGTGGCGGTCGCAGAGCGCGCGCAGCGCCTTGAGGTACTCCGGCGAGGCGATGTAGAAGCCGCCCTCCCCCTGCACCGGCTCGATGACGATGGCCGCCACCCGGTGGGCCGGAATGTCGGTCTTGAAGAGCTTCTCGATGCCCGCCAGGGCCATCTCGTCGCTGATGCCGTGGAGCGGGTTGGGGTACGGCGCACGGTAGACGTCACCCGGCATCGGGCCGAAGTCATTCTTGTAGGGCAGTACCTTGCCGGTCATGGCCAGGGTCATCATAGTGCGGCCGTGGAAGGCGCCGTCGAAGGTGATGACGCCGGAGCGGCCGGTGGCGGCGCGGGCGATCTTGACGGCGTTTTCCAGGGCCTCGGCGCCGGTGTTGACCAGCATCGCCTTGCGCTCTGGGCCCTTGACCGGGGCCTTCTCGCAGAGCCGCTGGCAGAGCTGGATATAGGGGGCGTAGGAGATCACCGCCGAGCAGGTGTGCATCACGCGCTCGAGCTGGTCCTGCACGGCCTTGACGATGCGCGGGTGGCGGTGGCCCAGGTTGAGCACGCCGATGCCGCCGGCGAAGTCGATCCAGCGCTGGCCGTCCTCGTCCCACAGCTCGGCGTTCTCGGCGCGGGCCACGAACTGGGCGGTGGGGGTGGCGGCGCCGTTGGCCACGAAGCGCTTCTTGAGCTCGTTGAGCTCAGCATTGGTGAAGGTCTGGGTCATGTCGAGATCCTGATGGTGAGTGAGTGGCGTGAAGGGCTCAGAGGCCGCCCACGCAGACGTACTTGAGCTCGGTGAACTCCTCGAGGCCGTGGCGCGAGCCCTCGCGGCCGAGGCCCGACTCCTTGACGCCGCCGAAGGGGGCAAGCTCGGTGGAGATGAGCCCTTCGTTGACGCCGACCATGCCGTACTCGAGCCCCTCCATGACGCGCCAGATGCGGCGGTAGTCCCGGGCGTAGAAGTAGGCGGCCAGGCCAAAGGGGGTGTCGTTGGCCATGGCGATCGCCTCCTCCTCGTCGCGGAAGCGGAACACCGGCGCCAGCGGGCCGAAGGTCTCCTCGCTGGCCACGGCCATCTCAGGGGTGGCATCGGCGATCACGGTGGGGGCGTAGAAGCTCTGGCCCAGCGCATGGGGGGTGCCGCCGCACAGCAGGCGCCCGCCCTTGGCCACGGCGTCATCCACGTGGCGCTGCACCTTGTCCACCGCGGCCTGGTTGATCAGCGGGCCGATCATCACGCCCGGCTCGCGGCCGTCGCCCACCGGCATCGCCGCGACCTTCTCGGCCAGGGCCTCGACGAAGGCGTCGTAGACCCCGTCCTGGACCAGGAAACGGTTGGTGCAGACACAGGTCTGGCCGGCGTTGCGGTACTTGGAGGCGATGGCACCCGCCACGGCGGCGTCGATATCGGCGTCGTCGAAGACGATGAAGGGCGCGTTGCCGCCAAGCTCCATGGAGGCCTTCTTGACGGTGCCGGCGCACTGGGCGAGCAGCTTCTTGCCCACCGGCGTGGAACCGGTGAAGGAGACCTTGCGCACGCGGGGATCGGTGGTCAGCACCTCGCCTACCGCCGCGGGGCTCGCCGCGGTGACCACGTTGATCACCCCGGCCGGGATGCCGACTTCCCGGGCCAGACGCGCCAGGGCCAGAGCGGTCAGGGGGGTTGCCTCGGCGGGCTTGATCACCACCGGGCAGCCCGCGGCGATGGCCGGGGCGCACTTGCGGGTGATCATCGCCATGGGGAAATTCCAGGGCGTGATGGCCGCCACCACGCCGATCGGCTCGCGCAGCACCAGCAGGCGCTTGTCGGCGGCATGGGTCGGCAGCGTCTCGCCGGCCATGCGCTTGGCCTCCTCGGCGAAGTACTCGATGAAGCTGGCGCCGTAGGTGACCTCGCCCCGCGACTCGGCCAGCGGCTTGCCCTGCTCCAGGGTCATCAGCTCGGCCAGCCCCTCGGCCTCCTCCTGGATACGCAGGAACCAGGCGCGCAGCAGGGCAGCCCGCTCCTTGGCCGTGACCTTCTTCCAGGCGGCGCCTGCCGCCTCGGCGGCAGCAACCGCCTGGCGCGCCTCGTCGGCGCCCAGGTCGGCCACCTGGGCCAGCAGCTCGCCGGTGGCGGGATTGGTCACGGGGAAGCGGGCGCTGCCGGTCAGCCACTCGCCGCCCACCAGGGCGGCTGCCGTGCCATCGAGCAGCAGCGAGTCGATCAGGGTCATGGGGGGTCTCCTCTTGTCGGTATGGGTAGGCACGCTAGCAGCAAGGCGCCCCGCCACCTATGGACCACTTCTCCTGCCGGGTGGACCAATCCTCACCCGCAGGGGATAATCGCCGTACCCCGCGCTGCCCGTTGCCACCGCCATGCCCAACCAGGTCTCCCTCGCCCCGCTTCTCGCCCGCGTCAGCCAGCAACCCGAACGCCTGGGCAAGGGCGTGCGCATCGAGCAGGCCCTGCGCCTCACGATCCTGCATGACTGGCCCGACGGCAGCCGCCTGCCCTCCCACCGGCGGCTATGCCGGGAGCTCAAGGTCGCCCGGGACACCCTGGCCCAGGCCATGCGTCGCCTAAGTGAGGAAGGGCTCATTCTCACCGGACAGGGCCAGGGCACCTGGACCCGCCGCCCAGTCACGCCCAACCCGACGCCGGTGGATGCCGCCCCGCGCCTCTCGGCCCGGGCCGCCGCCATCCTGGACGCCCCCAGCGCCAGCGCCATCCAGAGCGGCGCCTTCATGCCCGGCATCCCGGACATTACCCAGTTCCCCATGGCCAAGTGGCGCGAGCTCTATGCCAGCGTCACCGTGCCCCGCAACGCCCTGCTGCTCTCCTACTCCAGCGGCGGCTATGGCCCGCTCAAGCGCGCTATTCGCGACTTCCTGTGGCGCTGGCGACGCCTGGAGTGCGCAACCGACCAGATCATCATCACCGAGGGCACCCACAACGGCATCGAGCTGTGCGCCCTGGCGCTGACCGACGTGGGTGACCAGGTGCTGATGGAGTCCCCCTGCTACTGGGGGGCGCGCAATGTCTTCACCGCCGTGGGTGCCAGGGTCGACCAGCTATCATGGTCCCCGGAGGCGGGCCACGCCCCCGAGGAGGCAAGCGCACCGGTGCGGCTCGCCTACTTCACCGGCTCGCACCACTACCCGCTCAGCGTGCCTACCTCCCGGGCGCACCGGCAGGCGCTCTGCGCGCGCCTCGCGCCCGACTTCGTGCTGGAGGACGACTACGAATTCACCGGCGAGGATGGCACCAACCTGATGTTCGACGGCCGCTCGACCCGGCACCTGCTGGTGGGCTCCTTCTCCAAGCTGATGTTCCCCGGGCTGCGCCTAGGCTACCTGGTGGCCCCCCGGGCGCTGGTGGCGCCGCTAAACCAGCTGCGCAGCGAGGTGTTCCGGGAGGGGCGCCTGCTGGATCAGGCCGCCCTGGCGCAGTTCATCGCCGACGGCGATCTGGACACCTGGTACCGCCGCATTCAGCGCGATTACCTGGCCCGCCAGCAGGTGATGCACGACCAGCTGGCGCGGGTACCGGGCGTGGTCCACGTCTCTCCGCCCAGCCACTCCATCAGCCTATGCGTGCAGTTCGAACCTGGCGTAGATGACCAACGCATCGCGAACCGTCTGCTGCAGTCCCACCTCATCACCCGCCCGCTGAGCCCGGCCTGCGCCCCCGACGACCCGCGCAGCGGCCTGATCCTCGGCATCGGCATGCTCTCCGGCAACACCCTGGCCAGCGAAGCGGTGCGCCTGCGCCACGTGCTGACGCGTTGCCTGGGTGCCTGACGCCCTGCCCCGCTCTACCTCCACCGCACGGCTAGACCAAAGTCCCACACCCACCATCGAAGCCTCGAACACCCCAGCCGGCGTACGTCAACCCAGCCCTGGTGGCGCCTGCCTAATGATTGGTCCATTTTCAGAGAGGATTGGTCCATAGGACAGCCTTGTCTATGCTGCTAGCTTGCTTCCCATGCCTGAGGTGAACGGAAGCCGCTGCAACAAGGCCGCGGCGCCCTTCCCAAAAGGGTTAGCTGGGTAAAAATACCGACGCTAAATATAGAAATAATGAGAAAATATCTATGGTATGAACTCCCTTCTCATGCTTAACTCGAATAACTGATGCACAATCGGCATCAAAATCTCGGACTCGCAGCCCGACAGCGAACAGACAGACAACCAACAACCCTAAGAACCGACCACCACGAGGCCTCCATGAAGCTCTCCACACTGTTCAAAGGCACCCTGACCACCTCGATCGCGGCATCCCTGATCGCCAGCCAGCTGGCCTACGCCGACAACATCCGTCTGCGCATGCACACCTTCTACGGCACCGAGGTGGATTCGATCGCCGCCGACCTGCGCGACCGGCTGCAGGAGGCCAGCGACGGCTCCATCCGCCTGCAGTTCTTCCGCGGCGGCGAGCTGGTTGACAGCGACCAGTTCGTGGATGCCGTGGCCCGCGGCACCATCGACATCGCTCACGGCGTCGGCAGCTATTGGCCGGGCCGCGTGGGCATCGGCACCATCGAGGGTGGCCTGCCGGGCGCCTGGGTCTCCGCCGACGAGGCCCGCGACATCTTCGCCAACCAGGGGCTGGACGAGCTGATCGCCGAGGCCTACGAGGAGCAGGGGGTCAAGCTGATCGGCCGCGGCTTCGGCAGCGACTATGGCCTGCTGACCCGCGAACCGGTCACCAGCCTCGATGACCTGCGCTCCATGCGCATCCGCGCCACCAGCTCCATTGCCACGGTGCTGGAGCAGTTCGACGTTCCCACCGTCTTCCTGCCCGGTCAGGAGCTCTACGTGGCGCTCTCCACCGGTGTGATCGACGGCGCCGTCTATGGCGGCCCGGTGGAATATGAGCAGCTCAAGCTGCACGAGGTGGCCAAGCACTACACCGACATCAACCTGCTCAACCCGGGCTGGATCGAGAACGCGCTGATCAACCCGCGTACCTGGGAGCGCATGAGCGAGGAACAGCAGGCCATTCTGACCGAGGCGCTCGACCAGTACCTGCTCGACGTTCATCAGTGGCTGGAAGAGGGCAACCGCGCCGTGATCGAGGCGGGCGAGCTCTTCGAGGTCGCCGAGCTGCCGGAAGAGGATTCCCGCCGCCTGGCCGAGGCTGCCCTGCCCATCTGGGAAGCCGAGGCGGAGAAGTCCGAGCGCAACGCCCGGGCCGTGGAGATCCTGATCAACAACGCCATCGAACAGGGACGGATCAGTGAGTAATGTCACCCGCTATCTGAGGGTGCAGGATGGCCTTTCCGACTGGGTCGGGAGGGTCGTCTCCTGGCTGACGCTGGGGATCATCGGCGTGCTGCTGTTCGAGGTGGTGGCACGCTACCTGCTCAACGCCCCCACCGTGTGGGGGCACGAGCTCTCCACCATGTTCTTCGGCGCGCTGAGCATCCTCGCCGGCAGCTATACCCTCCGCCACCAGGGTCACGTCCGCAGCGACGTCGTCTACCGGCTGCTGCCGCCTCGCGGCCAGGCCTTCTGCGACGTGGTGATCTTCGTACTCGCGCTGGTGGTGCTGGCCGTGGTCTTCCGCATGGCGGTGGACTTCGCCTGGCACGCCTGGCGCATCGGCGAGTTCTCCAACCGCAGCGTCTGGCGCCCGCCGCTCTGGCCGATCAAGGCCACCATCCCGCTCGCCGTGGGGCTGCTGATGCTGCAGTGCCTGGCAGAGCTGGTACGCGGCGTGCTGCGCCTGGCCGGGGCCACCTACGACGACCCCCGCGACGAACTCGACGACAGCAACCCCTGACCCTGCACCCGGGGCGGCTGCGTGCTCGGCCCCGAGGACACTTCATGACAAGAGCGTTCCTATGGCTGAACTCGAGCCCCTGACAATTACCGCCATCATGTTCTTTTCCATGCTGGTGCTCATGGCGATGGGGGCCCCCCTGGCTCTGGCGCTGATGATCTCCGGCATGGGCAGCGCCTACCTCATGTTCGGCCCCGGCGGCCTGGACCTGCTGCTGGCCTCGGCCTACAGCGCCATGGACAACTTCCTGCTGGTCTCCCTGCCGCTGTTCATCTTCATGGGCCTGGTGCTCGAGAGGTCGGGCATCACCGATGACCTCTTCGAGATGATCCACAAGTGGATGGGCGGCATCCCCGGGGGCCTCGGCGTGGGGACGGTGCTGATCTGCGCGCTGATCGCCGCCATGGCCGGCGTCTCCGGCGCTGCCACGGTGAGCCTCGGCATCATCGCCCTGCCCGCCATGCTCAAGCGCGGCTATCACAAGCGCCTGGTCACCGGCACCATCATGGCAGGCGGTGCCCTCGGCTTTCTGATTCCGCCCAGCGTGCTGATGATCGTCTACGCCTTCCTGGCCCGGGAGTCGGTGGGCAAGCTGTTCGCCGCGGGCCTGATGCCCGGGCTGATGCTGGCCGGCATCTACATGGCCTACATCCTGATCCGCTGCCGGCTCAACCCGGCCCTGGGCCCCGCCACGCCCCCCGAGGAGCGTTTCACGACCCGGGAGAAGCTGCAGTCCCTGCGCCACGTCGTGGCCCCCGGGCTGCTGGTGGTCACGGTGCTCGGCTGCATCATCGGCGGGGTGACCTCCCCCTCCGAGGCCTCCGCCGTCGGCGCTGCCGGTGCCCTGGTGCTCACCGCCCTGCGCGGCAGGCTCGACTGGAAGCTGCTGCGCTACGTGATGCTCAGCACCACCAAGATCACCGGCATGCTGATCTGGATTGCCATCGCCGCGGTCTTCTTCAGCCGCATCTACATGGGCCTGGGCGCCGGCATGGTGATCAGCGACCTGATCTACGACTTCTCCCTGTCGCCCTACACCGTGATCCTCTTCATGCTGCTCAGCTTCTTCCTGCTGGGCATGTTCCTGGATGACTTCGCCATCCTCTTCATCACCGTGCCGCTCTATGTGCCCATCGTGCGCGAGCTCGGCTTCGACACCACCTGGTTCGCGGTGCTGTTCATCCTCAGCATGCAGTCCGCCTACCTGACGCCCCCCTTCGGCTACAACCTCTTCTACATGCGTTCGGTGGCACCGAAGTCGATCACCATCGTCGACATCTACCGCTCCGCCCTGCCCTTCGTGGGCCTGCAGATCCTCGGCCTGGCACTGATCGTGGCCTTCCCGAGCATCGCCCTGTGGCTGCCCAACCTGCTCTTCTAGCGCCATCTTCGGCACCATCGCGGGGGCCTGCCCGGCCCCCGCCCTTCGCCTGCCGCGGCGTCTTCTTCCTGCCACCAAAGCATCATCGAATCGACACTGGCAAAATCGCCGAAGAGACCCCATAGTGTGCATGTCGCAATCGCCCACTGGAGCATCATGAGTACTGCACGTCATACCCAAGCCGCGGACCAACTCGACCCCCCGCGAAGTAGCCCTGACCTCGACGTCAGGGACCTGGAAAAACGTACACGCCTCATGCGCATCGTGACTCGGCTGATCGCCGTCTCAGACCTCGGCTGCCGAGAGATCGCCCGCCGCGCCGGCCTGCCGGCCCAGAAGGTCAGCGACCTGCTCTCCGGCCGACTGGAGCATCTCTCCGTCGAGGAGCTGCAGCTGCTCTACCGCACCATCGACCCGGAGCCCACCGCACACTGAAGCCACATCGGTGTCCGAGCTCGATGACCCGAGATGCCAGATGAAAAGAGCGCCCCGCGGGGCGCTCTTTTTCGTCATGTGGCGGTACGTTCCGCTCAGTCGAGCAGGGTCAGCAGCCAGTCGTTGTTGGCCCGGATGGCATCATAGAGCGCGCGGCTGCGGGCCTCGAGCTCGGCGTCGTCGCCCCAGTCGCCGGGGCGCTCGAAGGCCTCGCCACTGCGGTAGGCGTTGCCCGCCGCGGTGGCGAACCAGGCAATGGCGGCCACCTGGCGGCGCTCGTCGATCACCTCGCCATCGGCCACCGCCAGGCGGCGCTGCATGAGGCCGTCCTCACCCAACTGGTAGTCCAGCGCGGCGTTGAGGAGACGGTCGCTCAGCGCGCCGATGCCCTCGCCGAGCTCGGGGCGGGTCTCCAGGAAGCTGGAGGTGCCGTCGCGCTCGCGAAGGGTGCCGAAGCCGCCGGTCAGGTGGTTGAGGAAGCGCCACTGGCTCTCGGTGTCGATCCGCTCGCCGTCGGCCTTCACGCCCTCCTCGGTGTAGACGACCCGCTCGGCCATACCCCAGTCGCGCACCGCCTCATCGCTCTCCAGCAGCGCCAGGGTCATGTCGGCCTTGCGCTCGAAGAGCTGCTCGGCCAGGGCCCGGTCCTCCTCGTCGCCGAACACCTGAAGGATCTCGTAGAGGGCCTTGTGGCCACGCACCAGGCTGCCCAGGGTATCCAGGTGGTAGGCGCCGTCGTTGTCCAGGTCGTAGGTCTGGCGATCGCCGTCCCAGGCCGCGTCGAGGGTGCCGGCCAGGTTGCGGCTGATGGCGACCAGCCGTTCCAGCGTAATGCCGTGCGCCGCTTCCATGCGCTCCTCGCTGAGCTGGCCCATGTCATCGGCGCCGCCCGGCTTGTCCCAGCGCACCCAGGAGTAGGCCAGGCTGTGCAGCGCGTCCAGGCCGTGGGCCAGGCTGGCGGCATCGCGGTCACTGCCCACATCCTGGAAGCCGCGCTGGCCGTAGTGGCTCTGATAGAGGCGCTGGGTGATGGCCCCCAGGTAGCCCGCGGGGCCGTAGGTGATCGCGTTCTCCAGGCCATGGTCGGCCCAGCGGCCGCCGCTGTGGTGCATGTGGTAGCTGAAGGCGGCCTGGGCGAGGTCGGCCAGGTTCATCTCGCGCCCCGGTACCCATTCACCATTCTCCTGCACCATGGTGCCCACCGCGCCGTCGTCGGTGAAGAAGCCGGCGGCCTGATGCTGCAGGTCGAGCCAGGTCTGCCCCTGGGCCGCCATCGGGGCGTCGGCTAGTTCAGGGGCATAGTCCTCATGGCCCATCTCGCTGTCGCGCATGATGCGGCCGACGCTGGCCATGGCGTGCTGGACCGCCGAGATGTCGCGGTGATAGAGGGCCTCCTGATAGAAGAGCGCCTCGCCGTCATCGCCTACCTGGGCAGGGATGGGCAGGTCAACGCCGGCGGCCTCCGGCAGGGTGCCGTAGTTGGCCAGGGCCGGCAGGCTGGCGAGCGCCAGGCTGCCCATGCCGGCCGCCACGGCGCGGCGCAGCAGGGTCGGGGTCAGGCGTGGGGTAAGGGTCATCGGACTCTCCTTGTTGGCCAAGACATCACACGATGCCGAATCCTTACCTTAGCGCCCCTTCCTGAAATCCAACTGAAAGACCGTCACGGGGCCAGGGGGAGGGTCACCACCAGCCGGGTCCCTGCCCCCGGGGCGGAGAGCAGCCGGGCCTCGCCGTCGTGCTCGCGCGCCACCTCCTCGATGATGGCAAGCCCGAGCCCGGCGCCCCCCTGGTGGCGCTGTCGGGAGGGGTCCCCGCGGTAGAAGCGCTCGAAGGCGCGCCGGCGCTGCTCGTCGCTCATCCCCGGGCCGTTGTCGGCGATCTCCAACCGTGCCTGTCCCGCCTCGGCCGCCAGGCGGACGGTAATGGCCCCGCCAGACGGGGTATAGGCCACGGCGTTGTCCAGCCCGGCGCCCACCAGCCGGGCCAGCAGGTCGGCGTCGCCCACCACCCGAAGCCCCTCGGCCAGGTGGCAATCGAGCGTCTGCCCGCGCGCCTCGGCCTGGGGGCGGCGCAGGCGCGCCTGGCGCTCCACCACCGCATCCAGCGCCAGGCGCTCCCGGCGCAGCGAGAGGCCGCCGGCGTCGAAGCGGGCCAGAAGCAGCAGCGCCTCCGACAGCCGCCCCAGGCGGCGGACCTCGTCCCGAGCATCCACCAGGGTCTGGTGGTGGAAGTCATCGAGCCGCTCACGCCCCTCCCGCTCCACCAGGGCCAGGGCGGTGTTGAGCACGGTGAGAGGCGCACGCAGCTCGTGGGAGGCGCTGGCGATGAACTCTCGCTGCTGGCGAAGGGCCTGCTGCAGCGGCTGCAGGCTGCGGTCCGCCATCCACCAGCCGCCGAGGCCGGCCAGCACCACGAACCCCAGCGCCAGCACCAGCAGCAGCGCCAGCAGCTGTTCCAGGTGAGCCAGGCTGCCGCCCACGTCGGTGGCAGCATAGACGCTGCCGAGATAGCTCCCCTCGGCATCCTCCACCGGATGGCGCAGCAGGGCCAGCGTCAGGGCTCCCTCCTCGTCGGCCTGAATCTCCTCGAAGACCACCCGGCCCCGCGGCAGCGCGTTATCCTTGAGCAGCGCCAACACCTCGCCACGCAGGGATGGGCGGGTCTCGTTGCCGTGCACCAGCCGCGCATCGGGGCCCAACACGTAGTAGAAGGCGGTGCGATGGGGGCGAAAGCCGATGCTGACGTCCTCGGGACCGCGTCGGCCCGCCACCCAGGCCTCCAGATCCGGCTTGTGGACCTCCGCCTCGCGCTGGGCGAGCTGCACCAGCTCGCTCTTCAGCGACTGCTTCACCAGGGCCGAGTGCATCAGGTAGCCCACCAGCAGCACCGCGCAGAGGCCGAGCGCCATGCCCAGGGCGTAACGCCAGGCGAGGCGCCGCCGGCAGGCGTCGAGGTGAGCGAGGTCGTGGAGGGGGGGCGACGGTCGGGACATGGGGCCTCTGGGCAGCAGGCATGGCCGACCAGCATACCTCAGCGGCCTGAAAACCACCTGAAAGGTCCGCTCAGGCCTCGTCAGTAAAACGATAGCCCAGGCCGCGGAGGGTCTCGATGGGCTGGCGGGCGGCGACGCGCTCCAGCTTGCGACGCAGCAGGCGCAGGGTGGCATCGAGGGCGTTGTCGGTGACCGCCTGGTCGCGCCCCCAGAGACGCTCGTAGATCAGCTCCCGGGGCACGCTGTGGCCGGCGCGGCGCATCAGCAACTCGAGCAGCTGGAACTCCCGTAGGGTCAGCGCGACCGAGCGCTCGCCGTGGATCACGCGCCGATCGTCACACTCCAGGGTCCAGCCGCCCACCTGCAGGCAGCGCTGGCTCAGCGGGCGGCAGGCCCGGCGCCCCAGCGCCTCGAGGCGCGCCAGCAGCTCCTCGGGCTCGAAGGGCTTGAGCAGGTAGTCATCGGCCCCGGCGGCAAAGCCCTCGAGACGATCCTCCAGGGCGTCCCGGGCGGTCAGCATCAGGATGCCGCCCTCGAAGCCTTCGGCGCGGGCCCGCTGGCACAGCGAGATGCCCGCCTCGTGGGGCAGCATCCAGTCCAGCACCAGCAGGTCGTAGTCGCCCTGGGCCATCAGCGCCGCCGCCACCCGCCCGTCATGGGCCACGTCCACGGTGTGCCCGGCCTGGCGCAGCAGATGGTCCAGCAGCCGCGTCAGTCGTCCGTCGTCGTCCACCAGCAGCAGATACACCCTCACCTCCCTGTCGCATCCTGCACGTTATCGCCTTTCGAGGCTCGTGCAGAACGTGAAGAAATACAACAGTCTAGCCCAATGATTAAGGCAGCATTAAAAGCTTGCTAATAATCTCTTGATGCATATCAAGCCCATCGACCTTGGTCGCAGGTAGGCTTTCCGGTGTCACCCCTTTTCTCTCCTGTCGCGGAGCGACCCCCCGCGACACCCAGGCCACCGGAGGCGCCATGGACCACCTTCGCCGCTCCCTTCTCGGCCAGCTGGCCCGCCTCAGCGCGGGTGCCGCCCTGATACCGCTCGCAAGCGTTGCCAGCGCCGGCATCAACAGCCAGCCGCCACGCCGAGAAGGCGACCCCACCAAGCGCTACGGCATGCTCATCGACCTGCGCCAGTGCATCGGCTGCCAGGCCTGCACCGTGTCGTGCCATATCGAGAACGACGCCCCCATGGGCAAGTTCCGCACCACCGTCTCCCAGTACGAGGTGGAGCATCAGGAGAGCGGCGAGCTTGCTACCTTCATGCTGCCGCGCCTGTGCAACCACTGCGAGAACCCGCCCTGCGTGCCGGTCTGCCCGGTGGAGGCGACCTTCCAGCGCCAGGACGGCATCGTGGTGGTGGACAGCGACCGCTGCGTGGGCTGCGCCTACTGCGTCAACGCCTGCCCCTACGACGCCCGCTTCATCAACGACCGGACCCAGACCGCCGACAAGTGCACCTTCTGCGCCCACCGCCTGGAAGCCGGCCTGCTGCCGGCCTGCGTGGAGAGCTGCGTGGGCGGCGCGCGGATCATCGGCGACATGCGCGACCCCGAGAGCCAGATCAGCCGCATGATCGCCGAGCACCGGGACGAGCTCATGGTGCTGCAGCCCGAAAAGAACACCCTGCCCCAGGTCTTCTACCTCGGCATGGACGAGCGCTTCATCACGCGCCCGCTCGCCGAACCGGTGGCCCTGGAAGTCCTCGACCCCCACGGCAAGGAGATGGGTTATGAATTCCATGGCCATTGAGCTGCTCGCGCCCCGCTACGCCATCGCCTGGTACCCCTGGGCGGTGCAGTACTTCTTCCTGATCGCCCTCTCCTACGCCACCCTGTGGCTGGCGGCCCCGGCGCTGGTGTTCGGCAAGCAGCGCTGGCTGCCCACCGCACGCCTGGCCATGCTGGCCTGCCTGAGCACCACCCTGGTGGCCCCGGTGGCGCTGCTCGCCGACCTGCACCAGCCGCTGCGCTTCTGGCACTTCTACGCCTACGCCACCTCGAGCTCCTGGATGTCCATCGGCAGCCTGCTGCTGCCGCTCTACGTGGTGGGCGTGCTGCTGCTCGCCTGGCTGGCCTGGCGCCCCGCCCTGCAGGCCAACCGCCAGGCCCCCGGCCTCGCCGGCCTGGTGGCCCACCTGCTGGCGTTCGGTGACGCCCCCACCCCGCGCGCCCTGCTGGTGCTGGTGGGCCTGGGCACCCTGCTCCTCTCCACCGGCATCATGCTCTATACCGGCGCCGAGATCGCCATCGTCAAGGCGCGCCCGCTGTGGAACACCGTCTGGCTGCCGCCGATGTTCGTGGCGACCGGCTTCATCGCCGCCGCCGGCCTGATCCTGGTGCTCAACCGGGTGAGCGGCCTGCGCGACCCGGCCAGCAGCGGCCAGATGCTCAGGGTGCTGCTGGGCGCCTGCGTGGTGGCCGGCATCATCGCCGGCAGCTGGTTCCTGGACGGCATCAACGCCAACGTCGGCTCGGTGGCCGCGGCGCTGGACTCGGTGCGCGAGAGCCCCTCCTGGCGCAGCACCGCCCTCTGGGGTGGCCTGACCGGGGTGGCCCTGTTCGGCGCCGTGCTCTACCTGCTCACCCGCCCCGCCGCCCGCCGCCCGGCCCTCTTCGCCTGGGCCTGGGTGCTGGGCCTGGTGGCCATCCACATGGGCTGGATGTTCCGCTGGGTGGTGCTGATGGACGTGCAGCACGTGGCCCGCAACAGCGCCGGCTTCCACCACTACGGCATCCCCGCCGGCTCCTCCGGCCTGCTCGGCATCGTCGGCACCTTCGGCCTGTGGCTCGCCGCGGCCCTGGTGATCGACCTGCTGATCCCGTGGCGCCAGGCGCGCCAGGGCGGCAGCGCCGCCGACGTTTCCCCCTCCGACAGCACCGCACAATCCGACGCCAAGTCCGTCGAAGGAGCGCCCAGCCATGGCTAAGTCCCCCGTCGATACCTCCCGCCGTCGCTTCATGAAGGGCGCCGTCGCCGCCGGCGGTGCCGCCACCTTCGTCGCCGGCTACTCCGACCCCCTGGCCAAGATGGCCAAGGGCGTCACCGGCAGCGCCGGCGAGAAGCCGAAGGATCGCATCCACGGCAACTCCCTGGCGCCGGAGTACCGGGTCGACCTCGACAGCGGCGAGCTGACCCTCAACCCGGACCAGCGCACCGCCTTCACCATCTGCTACGGCTGCACCACCCAGTGCGGCGTGCGGGTGCGCGTCGACAACGAGAGCGACCGGGTGCTGCGCGTCTCCGGCAACCCCTACCACCCGCTCTCCGCCGACGACCACCTGCCCATGCGCACCCCGGTGGCCGAGGCGCTGCGCCACGTCAGCGCCTTCGGCGGCCAGGGCCAGGTCAACCGCTCCACCGCCTGCGCCCGCGGCAACGCCATGATGAGCCAGCTGGAGAGCCCCTTCCGCATCGACCACTGCCTCAAGCGGGTGGGCGGGCGCGGCGAGCGCCGCTGGGAGAAGATCTCCTTCGAGCAGCTGATCGAGGAGGTCTGCGAGGGCGGCGACCTGTTCGGCGAGGGCCACGTGGACGGCCTGCGCGCCATCCACGACCACGACACCCCGATCGACCCGGAGAACCCGGAGTACGGCCCGAAGGCCAACCAGCTGATGGTGATGGAGGCCACCGACTACGGCCGCTCGGAGCTCCTTAAGCGCTTCACCCTCAACGGCTTCGCCACCCGCAACTACGGCCACCACGGCTCCTACTGCGGACTGGCCTTCCGCATGGGCTCCGGTGCCGTGATGAACGACCTGGGCGCCAACGCCCACGTCAAGCCGGACATCCAGAACGCCCGCTTCATCATGTACATCGGCACCGCGCCGAGCCAGGCGGGCAACCCCTTCAAGCGCCAGGGCCGGCTGATCGCCAAGGCGCGCGCCGAGGGCACCCTGGAGTACGTGGTGGTGGACCCGGCGCTGAACGCCGCCGCCTCCCACGCCGCCGACCACAACCGCTGGGTGCCGATCCGCCCCGGCACCGACAGCGCCTTCGCCATGGCCATCATCCAGTGGCTGCTGGACAACGAGGGCTATGCACGGGCGTTCCTCGAGCTGCCCGGCAAGGCTGCCGCGGACGCCGCCGGCGAGGCCACCCACTCCAACGCCACCCACCTGGTGATCGATACCGAAAACCACCCCCGCCGCGGCCGTTTTCTGATGGCCAGCGACCTGGGCCTGGCCGAGGCCGACAGCGACGCCGACGCCCCCATGGTGGTGGTCGACGGCGAGCTCGTTCACGGCGAGGAGGCGATGGCCGCCGAGCTCTTCGTGGAGCGCGAGGTGGAACTTGCCGATGGCGCCACCGTGCGGGTGAAGAGCAGCATGACCCTGCTGCGGGAGTCGGCCAACGAGTACGACCTGGCCACCTATGCCGAGCACTGCGGCATCCCCGAGGCCACCATCGTCGAGCTGGCCGAACGCTACGCCAGCCACGGCCGCCGCGCCGTGGTCAACTGCCACGGCGGCATGATGTCCGGCAACGGCTTCTACGCCGCCTTCGCGGTGCAGATGCTCAACCTACTGGCCGGCAACTACAACATGAAGGGCGGCAGCGCCGTGGGCGGCGGCACCTTCAACGGTACCGGCGCCGGCCCGCGCTACGACCTGGCCAACTTCCCCGGCAAGCGCGGCCCCCAGGGGGTCTTCCTCTCCCGCTCGCGCTTCCCCTACGAGCGCTCCTCAGAGTACCGCCGCAAGGTCGAGGCCGGCGAAAGCCCCTACCCGGCCAAGGCGCCGTGGCGCTCCTTCGCCCCGCCCACCCTCACCGAGCACCTGCCCTCGGCGCTGGACGGCTACCCCTACCCGATCAAGGCGCTGATCGGCTGCATGGCCAACCCCATCTACGGCCAGGCCGGGCTCGAGGCAATGATCGCCGACAAGCTCAAGGATCCGAAGCGCCTGGGGCTCTTCGTGGCCGTGGACGGCTTCATCAACGAGACCAACCGCTACGCCGACTACATCGTGCCCGACTCGGTGATGTACGAGGTATGGGGCTTCACCGGCGCCTGGAAGGGCGCGCTGGGCAAGCTGACCACCGCCTGCTGGCCGGTAGTGGAGCCACGCCAGCAGAAGACTGCCGAGGGCGAGCCGGTCTCCATGGACAGCTTCTTCATCGCCGTGGCCAAGCGCCTGGGCCTTTCCGGCTTCGGCGACGAGGCGATCCCCGACGCCGACGGCACGCTGCACCCGCTCAACCGCGCCGAGGACTACTACCTGCGCGCCGCGGCCAACATCGCCTTCCAGGACGAGCCGCTGCCCGAAGCCGACGAGAGCGATATCGCCCATGGCGGCATCGCCCCGCTGCTGCCGCGGCTCGAGCGCACCCTCAAGGCCGATGAGCGCGGCCGGGTGGCCTACCTCTACGCCCGGGGCGGGCGCTTCGAGGATGCCAGCGACCACTTCAAGGGCGAGCGGCTGACCAACGCCTGGCGGCGCACGCTGTGCGTCTACAACGAGGTGGTGGGCACTAGCATCGACACCATGACCGGCAACCCCAACCGCGGCGTGCCCAACCACAAGCTGCCGCTGCTGGCCAACAAGCAGACCATGCGCGAGGTGTTCCCCGAGGAGGAGTGGCCGCTGCTCGCCTTCTCGTTCAAGTCCAACCTGATGAACTCCTACGCCATCGGCAACGAGCGGCTGCGCATGATCAAGCCCTACAACCCGGTGCAGATGCACCGCGAGGACGCCGAGCGCTACGGCATCAGCCACGGCGACACCATCCGCATCGAGAGCCCCGGTGGCAGCGTGGTGGGCCTGGCGCTGGTCAGCGAGAGCGTGATGCCCGGCTCGCTGGGCATCGAACACGGCTACGGCCACCGGGATCTCGGCGCCACGCCCCACGTGATCGACGGGGAGTCTCAGCCGGACATGCCCTGGCTGCGCGCCGGCATCAACATCAACGACCTGGGCTTCCGGGACCCGACCCGCAACGTGGACGGCACCTGGCTCGAGCCCATCAGCGGCGCCAGCGTGCGCCAGGGCCTGCCGGTGAAGGTCAGCCGCGCCTAAGCCAGCCGCACCTGGATCCACCACTGCAAGGCAAAGCGCCCCCGCCGGGAAACCGGCGGGGGCGCTGTCGTTGTCGACCCTGTCAGCCCCAGGGGGCTCAGTCGAAGGCGTCGGTGACCGCTCCCGTCGAGGCGGAGCTGACGGTCCTCGCGTACTTGGCCAGCACCCCGCGGGTGTAGCGCGGCGCCGGCTGCTGCCAGGCGGCGCGGCGGCGCATCAGCTCCTCGTCGGAGAGGTCGACCTCGATGGTATCAGCCTCGGCGTCGATGGTGATCACATCGCCATCCTCCACCAGCGCCAGCGGGCCGCCGTCGAAGGCCTCCGGGGTCACGTGGCCCACCACGAAGCCGTGGCTGCCGCCGGAGAAGCGCCCGTCGGTGATCAGCGCCACCTCGCTGCCGAGCCCGCGGCCCATGATCGCCGAGGTGGGGGTGAGCATCTCGCGCATGCCAGGCCCGCCCCGGGGCCCCTCGTAGCGGATCACCACCACGTCGCCCGCCACCACGGTGCCGTCGTTGATGCGCGCCTGGGCCTCCTCCTCGGAGCCGAACACCCGGGCGGTGCCGGAGAAGCGCGTGCCCTCCTTGCCGGTGATCTTGGCCACCGCCCCCTCCGGGGCCAGGTTGCCGTGCAGAATGCGCAGGTGGCTCTCGGCCTTCACCGGGCGATCCAGCGCCGCGATGATCCGCTGGTCGTCGGGATAGGGGGCAACGCTCGCCAGGTTCTCGGCCAGGGTCTTCCCGGTCACCGTCAGGCAGTCGCCGTGGAGCAGGCCGGCATCGAGCAGGGTCTTCATCAGCGGCTGGATGCCGCCGATGGCGACAAGCTCGCTCATCATGTAGTGGCCGCTGGGGCGCAGGTCCGCCACCACCGGCACGCGCCTGCCGATGCGGGTGAAGTCCTCGAGGGAGAGCTCCACCCCGATGGTGCGGGCCATGCCGATCAGGTGCAGCACCGCATTGGTGGAGCCGCCGAGTGCGATCACCACGGTGATGGCGTTCTCGAAGGCCTCCCGGGTCATGATGTCCGAGGGCTTGAGGTCGCGTTCGAGCAGCTCGAGCACCGCGGCGCCCGCCGCCTCGCAGTCCTCGCGCTTGTCGTTGGAGACGGCGTTCTGGGCGGAGCTTCCCGGCAGGCTCATGCCCAGCGCCTCGATGGCCGAGGCCATGGTGTTGGCGGTGTACATGCCGCCGCAGGAGCCGGGGCCGGGGATCGCCGTCTCCTCGATCTGCTTGAGCTCGATCAGGTCGATGTCGCCGCGGCTGTGGGCGCCCATGGCCTCGAACACCGAGACGATATCGGTATGGCCCTTGCCGGGCAGTATCGTGCCGCCGTAGACGAAGACGCTGGGCCGGTTCAGCCGCGCCAGCCCCATCAGGCAGCCCGGCATGTTCTTGTCGCAGCCGCCGATGGCCACCAGGCCGTCGAAGCCCTCGCAGGCAGCCACCGTCTCGATGGAGTCGGCGATCACCTCCCGGGAGACCAGCGAGTACTTCATCCCCTCGGTGCCGTTGGCGATGCCGTCGGAGATGGTGATGGTGTTGAAGATCACCCCCTTGCCGCCGGCGGTATCCGCGCCGTCGCTGGCATGGCGGGCCAGCTCGTCGATATGGCTGTTGCAGGGCGTGACCATGCTCCAGGTGGAGGCAATGCCCACCTGGGGCTTGATGAAATCCTCGTCGGTGAAGCCCACCGCGCGCAGCATGGCCCGGCTGGCCGCCTTGCCGGGGCCGTCCACCACGCTGGCGGAGTGGCGGCGGCGGGGATCCTTGGGGGTGTCGCTCATGGCGGGGCTCCTTGTGAAGATGGGGTAACCCTCAGAGGGTGGACCTCGAGCCCCGGGCTGTCCATAGCCGCCGGCCTGGCTAGTCGGCGAGCCCCAGCTTGTTCCAGCGGTAGCTGAACTGGCGAGGCGTCAGCCCCAGCAGCTGGGCGGCACGGGTCTTGTTTCCCCCGCTGCGCCGCAGGGCGTGGCAGAGCGCCTCGGGGCTGTGGGAGGTGGCCGGCACATAGGGGCGTACGTCGGCGACCGTTGCGGTGGCGCCCGGAAAGGGGCCCCCGCCCTCCCCCGGCAGCGGCCCGCCCGCGGCACCTCCCCCCGGCGCCCCGGCCGCCATCTCCTGCTCCCCGGGGAGGAAGCGCTCCACGTCCTCCGCCTCCAGGGCCGCCCGATCGGTCAGCAGCACCATGCGCTCGATCACGTTGCCCAGCTCGCGGATATTGCCCGGCCAGGGGTAGGCCTGCAGGCGCTCCAGCGCCCCGCCGGTGAGGTGGACGTTGCGCTGGTTGGCCTGGTTGATCCGGTTGAGGTGGTGCAGCGCCAGGGCCGGGATATCGCCGCTGCGCTCCGCCAGGGAGGGAAGCCGGATCGGGATGACGTTGAGCCGGTAGTAGAGGTCCTGGCGGAAGGCGCCCCGGGCCACCTCCTCCTCGAGGTGGCGGTTGGTGGCCGCCACCAGACGCACGTCGATGGCGAGTTCACTCTTGCCGCCCAGCCGGGTGATCGACCCCTCCTGCAGGGTGCGCAGCAGCTTGGTCTGCATGGCCAGGGGCAGTTCGCCGATCTCATCGAGAAAGAGGGTGCCGCCGTCGGCCTGCTCGAAGGAGCCCTGGCGCAGCGACTGGGCGCCGGTGAAGGCGCCCTTCTCGTAGCCGAAGAGCTCGGACTCGAACAGAGTCTCCGGAATCGCCGCGCAGTTGACCTTGATGAAGGGCGCCTCCCGCCGCGGGCTGGCCAGGTGCAGGGCCCGGGCGAAGAGCTCCTTGCCGGTGCCCGACTCCCCCAGCAGCAGCACGCTGGCGGTGGAGTCGGAGACCTGCTCGAGCTCCGTCACCGCCTGGAGCAGCCGCGGGGAGCTGCCGACGATGCCGTAGCGGCTGGCGCTGGAGGCCAGCGCCCGGGAGAGCAGCCGATTCTGCTGCCGGAGAGATTCGGTGCGCGCCTGCATCTGGGCGTGCAGCTGCAGCAGCTGGCCGGCATAGGCCGCCAGCAGCTTGAGCATCTGCAGGTCATCCGCCAGGGGGCGCGGGCGGCGCCGTATCCGGTGGCAGGCCAGCACCCCCAGGGTGCGCTCGGCCACCCGGATCGGCTGGGCGATGAAGGAGACCGGGCCCTCCGGCAGCCGGCTGCGCACCACCATCCGCCCCAGAAAGAGCGGGTCGCGGTCGATATTCTGGCAGACCATCAGCTGGCCGGTGGCCAGCACCCGGCCGGTGATCCCCTCGTGGAGCCCGTAGCGGCCCCGGGAGACCTCCTCCCGGGTCAGCCCGTAGGCGTAGCGGATCTCGCCGTGGCGGCCCGCCGCGTCCAGCAGCACGATCCGCCCCCGGTTGAGTCCCAGCAGCTCCGACAGCAGGTGCAGCATCTCCTGGAGCGCCGGCCCCGGGTCCGTCTTGCGCCCCGCCAGCGCCATCACCTGCTGCAGCAGCAGCATCTCCTGGGCCCGCCAGAAGGCGGGAGAGCGCTCGCTGTCGGGCTCCTCGGCCCGGCGTCCGCTCCGCTGCCGCGAAACCCGGCCTGTCTCCGTCTCGCACTCCCTCTCCATGTCGCTCCTCCCGCAACGCAGGTGCCCCCGGCCGGGCCGGGGGCAAGACATCACGCCTCACGGCGCCTGTTCTCTGGTCGACGCCGGCTCAGTAGCTCTTGTAGGGCAGGAACTTGCCCGACAGCACCACCTTGACCCGGTCGCCGTTGGGGTTCTCCTCGCGCTGGATATCCATGGAGAAGTCGATGGCGCTCATGATGCCGTCGCCGAACTCCTCGTGGATCAGCTCCTTGATGGTGGTGCCGTAGACGCTGACCACCTCGTACCAGCGGTAGATCAGCGGGTCGCTGGGCACCTCGGTGGGCAGCGACCCCTTGTAGGGCACCACCTGCAGCCAGGCCACCGCCTCGTCGGGCAGGTCGAAGATCTCGCCCAGCACCTCGGCCTGCTGCTTGTTGAAGGTCATCTGGCCGAGGCAGCCGGCGGTGGTCCACTCCTTGCTCAGGCCCACGGCCTGGGCCACGTCGCTCCACTTCACGCCCTTGCTCACCTTGGCGGAGAGGATCATCTCGGTCACTTGCTTACGGTCGGTAATCATCGTGGTTTCTCCTGGTCACTCATCGAGGGGTACTGGGTAAAAGAGGCCGAGCGGGAAGCATCCCCGCCTCAGGCCGGGCCTGCCGCGGCGCGGCGGGGCGTATTCGTCGGCGGCTCATCATCCCGGGAGGCGACGACCTTCAGGGAGTCGAGCCCCGGCCGCACCACCCTGGGCTCGCCGTAGGCGGCCTTGAGGTCGCGCGTCTCCTGGAGCTTCTTCGAGCGGTGCACCAGGAAGTCCACCAGATGGTTGCGCAGCCGGTAGAACTGGGGGTCGTGGTGCATCGTCTCCCGCTGCCGCTCCCGGGGCAGCGTATTGATGACGATCTCGGCGATATGGGCCCGGGGGCCGTTGCTCATCAGCAGGATCTTGTCGGCCAGCAGGATCGCCTCGTCCACGTCGTGGGTGATCATGAAGACCGTCTGACGGGTATCGGCGCAGATCCTGAGCAGCTCGTCCTGGATCACGCCCCGGGTCAGGGCGTCCAGGGCGCCGAAGGGCTCGTCCATCAGCAGCATCTTGGGCTCCACCGCGAAGGCCCGGGCGATGCCGACCCGCTGCTTCATGCCGCCGGAGAGCTCCGCGGGCTTCTTCTTCTCCGCCCCCGCCAGGCCCACCATCTTCAGGAAGCGGGCGCCGTGCTCGGCCACCTGGTTGCGCGACCACCCCGGATGGCGGGAGCGCACCGCAAAGGCGATGTTCTCCTCCACGCTCAGCCAGGGCAGCAGCGCATGGCCCTGGAACACCACGCCGCGATCGAGGCTCGGGCCGTCCACCTCCTTGCCGTCCATCACGATGCCCCCGCGGCTGGCCTGCTCCAGGCCGGCCAGGGCGTTGAGGATGGTGCTCTTACCGCATCCCGAGTGGCCGATGATGCAGATGAACTCGCCCTTGTGGATGGAGAAGCTCACGTTCTCGAACACCGGCGGCAGATCGCTGCGATACTGCTTGGCCAGGCCCTCCACCTTGACGAAGGGCACTTCGCTGTCTTTCACATCATTCGACATAGGTCACCTTCCTCTGCAGTTGGGCAAACATCAGGTCCAGCAGCATGCCGATCAGGCCGATCATCAGGACCGCGAAGATCACGTTGTTCAGCGACAGGTTGTTCCACTCGTTCCAGACGAAGTAGCCGATCCCGGTCCCGCCCACGAGCATCTCGGCGGCGACGATGACCAGCCAGGCGATGCCCATGGAGATGCGCATGCCGGTGATGATGGTGGGCGCCGCGGCGGGCAGGATTACCCGGAAGGCCTTGCGCAGGGGGTTCACCTCCAGGGTCCGCGCCACGTCCAGCCAGTCCTTGCGCACCCCCGCCACGCCGAAGGCGGTATTGACCAGCATCGGCCAGATGGAGCAGATGAAGATCACGAAGATGGCCGAGATGGTGGAGTCCTTGATGGTGTAGAGGGCGATGGGCATCCAGGCCAGCGGCGAGATGGGCTTGAGCACCTGGATGAAGGGGTTGAGGGTCTGGTAGAGCAGCGGCGACATGCCGATCACGAACCCCAGGGGGATGGCCACCGCCATGGCCAGCAGGAAGCCCGCCGCCACCCGCCACAGGGAGTGGGCGAGCTGGATGCCGATGCCCTTGTCGTTGGGGCCGTTGTCGTAGAAGGGGCTGGCCAGGTGGCCCAGAGCGCTGGAGGCGAACTCGCCAGGGGTGGGAAAGCCGGAGCTGCGTTCGCTCTCCGCGGAGAGCCCCATCAGCATGGCGTACTCCGGGTCCAGCGCCTCGCCGCCACCGCTGGCGGTGACCTGGGTCGCCGCATGCCAGATGCCGACCAGCACCAGCAGCAGCAGGCAGGAGAGCAGCCCGGCGCGCAGTTTCAGTGTCTTGTCCATGGTGTCATCCTCGATTCAGTCGGCTGTCGGGCTCAGGCCCGCGACAGCGGCAGGCTCTGCAGATACTCGTCGGCCCGATGGGGGTCGAAGGTGCGGCCCATGATCTCGAAGCTGGGGTAGCCATCCAGCGGCTCCTGCTCCGCCTCGGCCATGCCGAGCTCCGCCATCTGGCGCCTGGCGTCGGTCATCAGGAACACCTCCTCGGCCAGCGCCTTGAAATCCACCTCCTGCTTCAGGTAGCCCCAGCGCTTCATCTGGGTGAGCATCCAGGTCGCCATGCCGTACCAGGGCATCGGCTCGAAGCCGGAGCGGTCGGGCTGGTCCTGGATGCCGCCCAGGCCGTCGGCGTAGCGCCCGGTCAGCGCCTGGCGAATGACGATCTCCGGCTGGTTGAGGTAGTTGGGGGTGGAGATCGCCTCGGCGATGGTGCCGAGGTTGGCCGGATCCCGGGCCATGGCGGAGGCGTTGAGCACCGCCCGATAAAGCGCGGCGAAGGTGTTGGGATTCTCCTGGATGAACGCCTCGGACATGCCGAAGGAGCAGCAGGGGTGGCCGTTCCAGATCTCCTTGGTCAGCAGGTGCAGGAAGCCGATCTGGTCGTAGACGGCGCGCTGGTTGAAGGGGTCCGGCCCCAGGAAGCCGTCGATGTTGCCGGCGCGCAGGTTGGCCACCATCTCCGGGGGCGGCGTGACCCTGAGCTGCACGTCGTTGTCCGGGTCGAGGCCGTGCTCGGCCAGGTAGTGGCGCAGCAGGAAGTTGTGCATGGAGTATTCGAAGGGGATGGCGAAGCGAAAGCCCTTCCAGTTGCGCGGGTCGCGGTTGTCCTTGTGCTTCATGGCCAGGGTGATGGCCTGGCCGTTGGTGTTCTGGATGGTGGCCACGCGCATGGCCTGTCGCGACGAGCCGAGCCCCAGGGAGATGGCCAGCGGCATGGGCGCCAGGAAGTGGGAGGCGTCCAGCTCGCCGTTGAGCATCTGGTCGCGTACCAGGGCCCAGCCCGAGCTCTTGATCAGCGAGACGTTCAGCCCCTGTTCGGCGTAGAAGCCCAGGGGGTCGGACATGATCAGCGGCGTGGCGCAGTTGATGGGAATGAAGCCCACCCGCAGGTCCTTCTTCTCCAGCGGCCCCTGGCGCTCCTCGGCCATGGCCTGCAGGCTCTCCATGGGCAGCACGCTGGCGATGGCCGCCATGGCGCTGCCCATGCCGACCGCCTTGAGGAAGCGCCGCCGGGTGGCATCGTGGGGAAACAGTGCCTTGACCGCCGCCGCCTCCACGAAGTCCCGGGAGAGGGTATCGGGGTCCTGCGCCCTCGCCTGCCTGGCCGCTGCATCGTGGTCCGCCTGGCTCTGGTGCTGGCCGCAGCTGCAGCCGCCCAGGCGGGAGTCGCTCGAGTAGGGACGGTAGATATTGTTGTCGCTCATGGCTTGTCCTCGAAGGTGTTGTGCAAGGGGTCAGGCGGCGCGGCGGCCGGCGCCCACGCTCAGGGTGGCCAGGACGCGCTCGCCCTGGCGCTGTTCCATCTCGAGCCGCTCCGCGTCGTCGCTGACCGTGACCCAGTCGGCATCGGGATCCGGCCGACCGCTCAGGGTGATCGGCAGCTGCCGGGTCTTGAGGCGCACCACCGGCGCCGCGTGGCGGTAGCCCGGGTGGTCACGCTCCAGCAGCGCATGGGCCAGGGCCTCGGCCTGGCGCGCCAGCGGTTCGATGAAGCGACATGTCTGGCCCTCGATGGCGATGCAATCGCCCAGGGCGAAGATGCCGGGCACGCTGGTGGCCAGGGTGCGCCCGTCCACGCAGATCCCGCCGGCGAAGTCGAGCCCGGCCTGACGCGCCAGGCGCGGCTCGGTGGCAAGCCCGGTGGCGGCGACCACCTGATCCACCACCAGCCGCTCGCCGTCGGCCAGCTGCACCACCCGCTCCCCCGCCGCGTTGCGTTCGACGCCCGCGACCGCGACGTTCGGGTGCACCGCGATGCCCAGCGCCCGCTGGGCGGCCAGCAGGCGACGCCCGGCGGCCTCCGGCAGCAGTCCGGCCAGGGGGTAGGCGTGGCGGTCCAGCAGGCTCACGCGATGACCGGCCCGGGCGAGATCCTCGGCCAGCTCGCAGCCGACCATGCCGCCCCCCACCACCGCCACTCGCGCCGGCCCGTCGGCCAGGGCCCGCTGCAGCCCGCTCCAGCCGGCCAGGTCGTTGACCCGCCAGCAGTGCGCCTCGGGCAGCGCCTCGGGCAGCGCCGGCCGGGCGCCCATGGCCAGCACCAGGCCGGTGTAGCTCAGGGTGCCGCGGGTGGTGCGTAGGCGGCGCGACTGCGGCGAGAGGCCGGTGACGAAGGTGCGGGGCAGCAGCTGCACGCCCAGGCGCCGCGCCGCCTCGCTCCCGGATTCCCGCACCAGGTCATCGGCGCTCTGGCCGCGGCTCAGCGCCACCGACAGCTCCGGCTTGTGGTAGCGGTCGCCCGAGCAGGCGGTCACCAGGGTGATCGGCAGGTCGCGATCCAGGGCCCGCAGGGCCTCCACCGCCGCCCAGCCGGCCAGGCCGGCGCCCACCACCACCGCACCGACGCGGCGGGGGCTGGCGTCGGCCGCCACGGCGTCCACCGGCTCCCGGGGCACGAAGGGCTCGAAGTCCGCCTTGGTCACGCCGCACAGCGGGCACTCCCAGTCGTCGGGGATATCCTCGAAGCGGGTGCCGGGGGCCAGGCCGCTGTCCGGGTCACCCTCCGCCTCGTCGTAGATCAGGCCGCAGGCGCGGCAGATGTACTGCTGAAAGGGACGCTCCTCGCTCATGACGGCATCTCCTCGCGCATCAGGCGCGCCATCTCCCAGCGCAGGTGCTTGATGGCCGGCGTCACGATGGCCACGAAGTGCGCCTCGCGAATGCGCCGCTGGGGAGCCGCGCTCATCAGATAGCCCCTGGCCCCCTGGTGGAGCAGCGCCGACTGGGAGGCGCGCAGCGCCAGCTCGGCCCCCTGCACCCGGGCGTCCAGCACCTCGAGCAGGAAGTCGCGGCCGCCCTCGAAGGGGGTCTTCGCCAGCATCAGGGCGCGCTGGCGCAGCTCGTCCAGCTCCGCCTGCAGGGCGTCGGGGCGCTCGTCGAGATGCTGGTTGACGTGCCCCAGCGCCGGCTCCACCTCGCGGATGGCGTCGATGCTGCCCTGGGTGACCCCCACCGCCATGCCGGTCTGCAGCAGGATGAAGGCGGCCTTGATGCGGGCGATGAAGGGGCGCGCCGGGTCGGCGATCAGCTCATCCTCGCCGACGAAGTAGTCCTTGAGGGTGATGCTCCAGGTGCTCGAGCCCTCCATGCCGGAGAAGGCCGGGCACTGGCGCAGCGCCACCTTCTCCCGGCAGTGCAGCACGAACATGATCTCGTGGGAGAGGCTGCCGTCGGCGCCCTCGACCCCGGCCAGGGCGCCGCAGTACTGGCCGGCGGCGATATGGCTCACCCAGGGCAGGGTGCCGCTGACCCGATAGCCCCCCGGGACCCGCCGGGCCCGCAGCGCCAGGCTCTCGATCCCCGATAGCGCCTTCATGGGGTTGGAGAGCGCCGTGCCGCCGAAGCTGTCGCCCCGGGCGTGGCGCTCCAGGAAGTCACCGCAGAGCGCCGGGTTGCCCGACTGCTCCAGGTAGAGGCCGAAGACATCGTGGGCCCAGACCAGAAAGCCGGTGGTGCCGCAGTGGCGGCTGACCTCGGCCATGGCGCCGATGGCCTGGTCGAAGCGCTGGCCGCGGCGGTCCAGGTGGGCCCCCAGCCCCCCGGCGCGGCCCAGGGACGCCATGATCTCCAGCGGGTAGTGGCCCCGGTCGATGCGTCCGGCCATCTCGGCCAGGGGGCCGGCGGCGATCCGCTCGACCCGCGACAGGATATCGGCACTCGAGGCGTCACCGGGTGGAAGCCCCGGGGCGGGGGGCGGCGCGGTGCGAACGGCGTTGGCAGTGGCGGCTTCGATCATGGTCATCTCTCCGTGCAGGCGTTCAGGGGTACGGTCGCGCGGCTTATTCCGGGTCCGCCAGGCTGATGCTGAAGGGGATGGGGTTACGCATGGTGTTGGCCACCGGGGAGTAGAAGTTGGCGTGCCGGACGATCTCGTCGAGCTCCTCGCGGCTGGCGTCGCCCTCGACCAGCACCTTGACGCGGATCTCCTGGAAGCCCATCTCGGGAGGCTGCTTCTCGGCGCCGCCGGCTCCCCAGGCGGCGGGGTTGCCGATATCCCCCTCCAGGAAGATCTCCAGGCGGCTCAGCTTGACCTGCTTCCAGGTGGCCACGGCGGTGATGCCCACCGCCAGGCAGCCGCCCAGGCCGGAGAGCACGATCTCGCCCGGCGCCGGCGCGGTATCTTCGCCGAACAGGTGCAGGGGCTCGTCCACCACCACCTGGTGCCCGCTGACGTGGCTGATGGTGCGGTACTGCCCTTCGGTGACGGTGTGGACCTTGTTGGTGCCCCGGGTGGCAGGGTTGCTGCGGCCCTTCTCGGCGAAGCCCAGCAGGCCGTCACGGTCGATGGGGCGCAGATAGTCGGAGCCGGTGGTGGCAACGGTGGCGGAAACGGTGGCTTCGGCGGCTTGGCTCATGGTGTTCTCCTGGGTGTCTCGAATTGCTTGATGAACGTTTTCACCAAGCAGCTGCAAGCCAGGCACCAGGAATGCCAAAAACCCTACTGAGTCTTTTATTTTCAGATACTTGAAAACCAGGCAAGGGACCTCGACCGATCCCGGGAAGCCCGACAATGTCGGACAGAGTGGCGACAATGTCGACAATTGGTGCGACGCACCATGCCAAGAGGCCATGGCGGTGCAGGGAGAGGAGCGGTATCAGCGACAGGTAGCGCCCCCTCTCCGGGCCAAGGGGGCAAGCGCGCTGCGGGACTGTTAAAGTACTGGGCGCCAATCGCAACGGCGGCACCCCTTCATTCGCCCACCAGACAAGGAACGTTACATGGACCACAACTCTCAGGAACTTCTGCGCGACCTGATCGAGCCGCTCTACCGCGGCAAGTTCTGGATGCAGCTCACCGGCGTGATGCTGATCCTCTCGGGGGTGCTGACCGCCCTCTCCATCGTCGGCCTGATCGTGGCCTGGATTCCGATCTGGGCGGGCTGGGTGCTGATGCAGGCGGCGGGCGCCGCCGGGCGGGTCTTCGAGAGCGGCGACTCCCGGGACATGAAGTTCGCACTCGGCAGGCTCAAGACCTACTTCACCATCTTCGGCGTCCTGATCCTGATCTACCTGGCCATCGCCGTAGGCGGCATGCTGTTCGGCGCCATCGGCATGATGGGCATGATGGGCGGCAGCTGGTAGCGGCTGACGACCCGCAGCGGACCATCACGCGAGCGCCCCCGCCGGGAAACCGGCGGGGGCGCTCTTGCCTGGCGCCATTGCCGTGTCCGAAGGTAGAACCTATACTATATCGCAAAGTGCGATAGAGCAGACGCCATGCATGTCATCACCCAGAAGCGCATCTGGGAAGCCAAGCAGAAATGGCCCCAGGCCGCCTCTGCACTGGATGCCTGGTATCGGCTCATGAAGTCGAGCGAGCCCGCCAGCTTTGCCGAGATGAAGGCGCTGTTTCCCGCCACCGACAAGGTCGGCCGGCAGCATATCTTCGATATCGGCGGCAACAAGATTCGTCTCATCGCCGTGGTGCATTATCGATTCAGGAAGATCTATATCCAGCACATCCTCGACCATACCGAATACGACAGGGGTACCTGGAAGGAGTGAACATGACCAGCATCGTCCAACAGGCGGCCGCCCACTGGCGCTTCGTGGCTCCCCTGCTCAGCGCTCCGGAAACGGAAGACGACTACGACGCCCTGGTCGCGGCGCTCGATGAGCTGCTGGAGCTGGTCGGAGACGACGAGGAGCACCCCCTGGCGAGCCTCGCCTCTCACATGGGTGACCTCATCGAGGAATATGACGATGCCCATCGCCCGATGCCTGAGGTGAGGGGGGCCGACATGCTCCGCCACCTGATGCAGTGGCACAGCCTCGACCAGTCGAGCCTGCCGGAAGTCGGCACCCAATCGGTGATCTCGGAGATCCTCAACGGCAAGCGACGCCTGAACGTGCGCCAGATCAAGGCCCTAACCCAGCGCTTCGGGCTATCCGCCGATCTCTTCCTCGACTGAGGGGGCCTCCCCTCTTCCCCTGAGCAACGCCCACCGCAAGCAAGGCGGGTATGGCGACGGCTACCCGCGCAGCCCGCTCAGCGCGGCATCACGGCGTCGTGGAAGGCGCGCTCCCTGGCGACGGTCTCGCGGAAGCACTCGGCCATGCGGGTGAAGGCGGCGTCATCGAGCGCTTCGGCCTCCTCGTCCAGGCGGCGGCGCAGCCAGGCCACGAACTCCTGGAAGGCCGGATTGTCGTGCAGGTCGATCCACTCCCCCACCAGGGGGTGCAGCCCCTCGGCCCGGGTGATGCGCAGCGCCCACTCGAGATAGATCCACTCGGTGACCACCAGGGCGGCGAGGATCTCGGCGTAGCCGCCGGCGCTTCCGACCTCGCGCAGCAGCGCCTGGAAGGCCCGGGTCTCGGGCAGGTAGTCCGGCGCCTCGCGCTGGGCGGCGGGCACCGCGAAGGCCTCGAAGGTGCGCTGGAAGGTGCTGTTCTCGTCGCTGGTCAACATGCCCATGAACTGCCCCAGCACCACCCGGTCGGCCATGCTCGGCGCACGGCCGATGGCGAAGCCGATCAGCGCGGTGAAGGGATCCACGAAGCCGTAGTCCTGCACCATATAGGCGGCGAAGTCGGCGCCGGCGAGGCGCCCCTCGGCCAGGGCGTCGAAGAGCGGGTGGTTCACCGTGGCGGACCAGTCAGGCTCGCTGATCTCGCGCAGCCAATCGGTGAGTCGCGGCGCGTCCTGCTGCGCCGCCCAGGCGGTCCAGTCGGCTCGAGTCGTCATCGGGCGTCTCCTTGAAGTGTCGGTTGGAATCTCGCCCCCGGGCGAAGCCAGGCGATCAGCAGGCTCACCAGCGTGGAGGCGACCAGCGCCCCCAGGAAGGGCGGCAGCGTCGGGATGCTGTCCGGGAAGGTGGCGGCCAGCACCCCGGCGGAGAGGCTTCCCAGGGTGATCCAGCCTGGCAGCACCGCACCGAGCAGGCCCGCCACGCCGCCGGCCACCGCGGCGAGCGGCGACATGCGCCGCCACAGGCCCAGCAGCACCGGCAGCAGGATGGCGGCGCACAGCAGATCCGCGATCAGGAAGAGGCGCAGCACCGAGAAGCCCTGCAGGGCCACCCACACCACCGGCAGCATCAGCGCCACCGTGACCAGGCGCGCCGCCCGCACCGAGAGCCCGCGCCGGCCGACGCTTGCCACCGCCATGGAGGCGATGGCGTTCTGCAGGGTATCGACGCTGGAGGCCACCAGGGTCACCGCCAGCACCAGGGCCGGCAAGCCCAGCCAGGCCGGCGCGGCGGAGAGCAGCGCGAAGAAGGGAATCGGCGGCTCGCCCAGGGGCAGCGCGTGCATCGCTGCCAGCATGCCGAGCCCACCGATGGCCATCACCACCAGCAGGCTGCTGGCCCCGCCCAGCAGGGCCCCGCGGGCCAGGGCGCGGTCATCCTCGGCGGCCCACACCCGCTGCCAGTAGCCCTGGTGGAAGAGGTTGGCCGCGGTGACGGCGATCACCAGGGTGAGCGCCACCGAGAGCGCGCTGCTCGTGGGAATCGAGGGCATCACGGCCTCGGCGGGCATGGGCGGCAGCCACCACCAGGCCACGCCGCCCACCAGCACCAGCAGGGCCAGCAGCAGCCAGGCCTGCCAGCGGTCGGTGGCGAGGCTCGCCCGCAGCCCGCCCAGGGTGGTGTAGACCAGGGTGACCACCGCCACGCCGAGGATCACCAGCGCCGGCGGCACGTCCGAGAGCAGCGCGGCGATGGCGCCGATGGCGGTGAGCTCGGCGGCCAGGAAGATCGCCATGTAGGCCACCGAGACGAAGGAGACCCAGCGCCGCACCCCGGCGCCGTAGCAGGACTCGGCGAACTCGCCGATGCTGCGCCCCTCCGGCAGGTGACGGCGGATCGCCGGGCCGTAGAGCCCCAGCACGATAAAGGGCAGCGAGGAGCCGATGGCGTAGCCGGCCAGCGCCACCGGCCCCACGAAGGCGCCGATCTCCGGCGGCGCGAAGAGGATCCAGGCGCCCATGCTGGAGGCCAGGAACGACAGGCCGATGGCCTGGGCGCCCTGGGAGTTGCGGGCGGTGACGTAGTCATCGAGCAGGCCGTCGGCCCGGCGGGCCCGCAGGCCCAGGAAAGCAAAGCACAGCAGCGCCGCGCCGAGCACGGCAGACGTCAGGTAGGGCATGTCGCGCTTCCTCCGCCGGCATGAACCGGATCAGGTCCAGGGTCGGCGCGTGGCCCTCTCAGCCCCCGCGGATGCGGCGGGACTCCCCTGGCGACAAGTGAATGAGTTGTGTGGGCCCGCCGCTGTCGGCGACGCGACGGGGCGAAGGCATCATAGCGAGGCCATGGGCTGGCGGCCAGCCTGCCCGCTGTGCGGCGCTATGCCGGCCTTGCCGCCTCGAAGAGCTCGGCAGGCATCGGGTACTCCAGCTCCCAGGTCATCGCAATGGGGCGGTCACCCTCGTAGCTGCGCAATGCCTTGGCAGGGCCGAGGAAGAGAAAGGGCGCTGTCGCTTTGTCTTCAATTCTCTTCGTCAGGCGAGCAAAGAAGAGGATGGTGTAGCCGCGCTCCACGAAATGAAGGTAGTTCTGTCCCGTTGCGCTGGCCTGACTAGTGTTTGACTGACTTTCCCAGTGAAGCAGCGTGCGGCTGATGGGGTAGTCGCGATAGCGCGTGGTGGGCGAGAAGTCGCTCTCATCCTTCTGGAAGGTCACCAGGTGGATATAGGCGCGAATCTCCTTAGCATGGATCACCCCCACGCCGGTGGCACCGGGCTTTTCCAGGCTGGACAGGCCCAAGGCCGCCTTTATCTCTGCGGTCCCATAGGCGCCGTGCAGCAGCAGGTCACTTTCGAACGGCAGACCACTGAGAGGATGTAGCGGCACCTGCTGGTGAGCCCGCCGCCAGGCGGCAATCTCGGCGGCATCGGCCGCAATACTGGGGTTGGCGCGCCACTTCCGCAGCGACTGCTCGAGACTGTCGACGCCGACCAAGCCCCCCTTCTGGCCCCACAGCAGGTAATGCAAAGCCGTTTGCTTCTGTGTGTCATAGCGTCCCAAAGCCTCTTCGACGCCTTCCGACTGGCCCAGGATCTCAATGGCGGAGAGCAGCTCGGGATCGCTGCGCAGCGCGATGCGCGGCAGTGCCTTGCGCGCCTGGTCGATATCAGGATCCTCAGGAGAGGCTTGGCGGTCAGCCAGCGCTTTCCACTCGGACCAACTTCGGCGCGAGAGCACCTGAACCGGTGTCAGCCCGCTCACCTCCAAGAAGCGCCCAAAGGTGAGCGGTTTGCCAACCTCTTCCGACCAGGTGCGCAAGGTTTCAGGGATAAACTGGTTCAGATCAGCCAGCACCGAACGAATCTTTCTAATGACCTGCTCCCGAGCCACTCGCTCGAGTTGAATACTACAGCCGGGCGGAAGGCTGGGAAAATCGGCTTCAACCTCACGATCTAGCCGCTGGCGCTGCCCGGAGAGCAACGCGGTGAACTTGGTATCCAACCGGTAGCGGCGGTGGGTCTGCCCCACGAAGTCCAACACGGTGAGACACTCCTTCCCCGGTGCATGACGCAGCCCTCGCCCTAACTGCTGGAGGAAGACCGTCAGGCTCTCGGTAGGCCTCAGGAACATCACCAGGTTGATATCCGGCACGTCGACGCCTTCGCTGAGCACATCGACAGTAAAGAGAAACGGCAGCTTTCCCTCTCGGAACTCCCGGAGGCGCTCGGCGCGCAGCTCAGGTGGGGTGTCGCCTACCAGCACAGCGGAGCGATACTCATCACCCAGCTGGTTGAAGCAGTCGGCCATATACTCGGCGTGCCGAACCCCGGCACAGAACCCTACCCCACGCACCCCTTGCAGATCAGGCTGGTAGCGCGCAAGGGCCTGCCTAACCGTATCAACACGCTGTCGAGCACGGAAATCGTCACCGGTCAGAAGGTTCTCAACCTGGCGCACGTCATAGCGGCCATTACGCCACAGGCTGTCGTCGCTGAGGTCGATGCTATCGCTGACCCCAAAGTAATGAAAAGGACAGAGCAGCTTCTCTTCGAGGGCCTCTGGCAAGCGAATTTCTGCAGCAAAGTCGCCCCCGAAATCTGGCAGGATGCTGCTACCGTCCATTCGTTCTGGAGTGGCCGTGAGGCCCAGTAGCAACCGCGGTCTCAGCTCATCGAAGAGCGCCCGATAGCTGCTGGCGGCACCATGATGGGCCTCATCAATCACCACAAAGTGGAAATGCTCGGCACCGAGCCGTTCCCAGGGCCGCTGCCGATTCAGCGTCTGCACCGAAGCAAACAGGTGGCGATGCTCTGTGGGCGTCTGCCCGCCCACCCAGAGTTCGCCGAAGTTCTGATCACGCAGCACGGTGCGGAAACAGGCCTGTGCCTGCTCCAGGATCTCCTTACGGTGCGCTACAAACAGTAGCGGCACCCGGCTCCCCTCTCGCTCACAGAATTGTCGATAGTCCAGCGCCGATATTACGGTCTTCCCGGTACCGGTGGCTGCCACGACCAGGTTTCGGAAAGAGCCACGTTGACGCGCGGCATAAATCGCCTCCAGTATCCGCAGCTGGAAAGGGCGAGGCGTAATCTCGGCAAAGAAGGTTACTCCGTCTCGGTCACGCTGCTTATGCGCCGCGATCGCCTGCCGAAAGCGAATAAAGTCTGCCTCGGTATAGGGCTCAAATTCATCGCTCTCCCAGTAGGCAGAAAACTCGGCGGCGAATCTCTCCAGGATGTGCCCCATATCCTGTTCGGTCACCTTAACGGTCCACTCTAGCCCCTGAGTCATCGCCGAGTGCGACATATTTGCCGAGCCGATATATGCCGTTGAATAGCCGCTGTCTCGACGGAAGTGGTACGCCTTGGCATGTAGCCGAGTGCCACCGGTATCGTAGGAGACGCGCACGGTGATATTAGGCTGCCGGGTCAGCCACTCCAATGCCGTTGGGTCGCTTGCTCCCATGTAGCTGGTAGAAATCAAACGGACCGGTACCCCTCGGCCGGCAAGGCGCTCGAGGGACGGCATCAGCAGTCGCAGTCCTGACCATTTGATAAACGAAACCAGGATATCGACGCTATCCGCTGTCGCCATCTCGGCTCGAAGCTCATGCTCTAATGGCGGGTCATGGCCTAAACCGGTGAGCAGCGCGCTCGTCCCAAGCGGTGTGTACGAACGAGGCAACAACTCGTGCCCACTACCGAGCTCTGTGAGCACCGACTTGTCAGTATTCAGCAGACGCTTTCGAGTTAGGTAGTCGAGCCCGTCGGTGGCCGAGACCAGCTCGATGATACGGTTAATCAGCTCTAGGCGGTCTTTGGCATCTACACTCCGCAGGGCTCGATGGAGCAGCTGGCCGATAAACTGGGAGTAGGCATGGGGGGCCGTCTCATCGTCGAGAGCGCGAAGTACCGGCCTCAATTCTGGGTGTGCGTCCAGCTGTTCCCTCAATTCCTCGTCAAGCAGTCGCTCATAGAGCCCTTCCGGTAGCCGATCCATGCCTTCCCCCATTGTTCGCTCTTCCAGTGCCAATCCAAGGTAACAGGAATTAGCTTACGTTGGGTGGCCACCGCGATTCGCGCGGCAAAGCCGCCCTCCTACAGGGAAAGCGCCGAGCCGGCCTGACAGGGAAGCTGCCTGATCCTTGGCTACTTCTCCCGCGGCACCCTACCCATCAGGTAGAACTCCTCGTTGGGCGGGGTGCCGGCGAGGGTGACCAGGCGGTTGGACATGCCGAAGAAGGCGGCGATGGCGCCGATGTCCCAGATGTCGTCCTGGGTGAAGCCCACCTCCAGCAGGCGGGCCTGCCATTCGTCGGTGAGCTCGCCGACCTCGAGACCGCAGTGCATGGCGAAGTCGAGCATGACGCGGTGGCGCTCGCTCAGGCCGGCGACGCGGTGGTTGATGGCCACCTGGTCGGCCAGCAGCGGGTCCTTGCTGTAGATGCGCACCAGGGCGCCGTGGGCCACCACGCAGTAGAGGCACTGGTTACGGGCGCTGGTGGCCACCACGATCATCTCCTTCTCCGCCTTGGTCAGGGTGTCGGACTCCCGTTCCATCAGGGCGTCGTGGTAGGCGAAGAAGGCGCGGAACTCGGCCGGGCGGTGGGCCAACATCAGGAAGACGTTGGGGATGAAGCCGGCCTTCTCCTGCACCGCCAGCATGGCGTCGCGGATATCCTCGGGCAGCTCCTGGATCGACTCGGGGATGGGAAAGCGGCTGATGGGGGTGGTCATGGTGACTCCTGGATTGTGGTTGTTATTGGAAAGCGTCAGTTAACGTCAACGTCAACAGGCTGTCCATACGGCGTGTGTCGAACCGGGCCCGAAAGGTACGGCGACCAGCCTGTCCAGCGGTGGCCTCCGCCGGGAGTCCTTCGGCCTCCAATCGCCCGGGGGACCCGGGCTCCTACAGAAAGACAGCCAAGGGAGCCATGAACCGAGACGGGAGGCCTGTGGCCTCCATTCGCCCGGCAGAGCCGGCCTCCCACAAGGGACCCGGGCTCCTGCAGAAAGACAGCCAGGGGAGCCGTGGACCGAAACGCACGCGGCCCCGCCTCTCTCGAGGCGGGGCCGCGTTGTTACCGAGCGGGTGTGATCAGCTCAGCGAGATGGTGCTGTTGATGCCGCTGGAGACGTTCTCCGGCTCGAACCAGCGGGCGGTAACGGTCTTGGTCTGGGTCCAGAAGGCGATGGCCTGCTTGCCGTTGGGGCCCAGGTCACCCAGCTTGGAGGCGCGGGAGCCGGTGAAGCTGAAGTAGGCCACCGGCACCGGGATCGGCACGTTGATGCCGATCTGGCCGACGTCGATATCGGTCTCGAAGCGGCGCGCCACCCAGCCGGAGTTGGTGAAGATGGAGGTGCCGTTGCCATTGGGGTTGGCGTTGATGAATTCGATCGCCTCGTCCAGGGTCTCGACGCTCACCACGCAGAGCACCGGGCCGAAGATCTCCTCCCGGTAGATGGTCATCTCCGGGGTCACGTCGGCGAACAGGGTCGGGCCGACGAAGTTACCCTCGGGGTAGCCTTCCACCTGGAAGCCGCGACCGTCGACCAGCAGCTTGGCGCCCTCCTTCTCGCCGGCGGTGATCAGCCGCTCGACGCGCTCCTTGGCTTGGGGAGAGACCAGGGGGCCGAGGTCGGCGTCGGTCTGGGTGCCGGGGCCCACCTTCATGGTCCTGGTGCCCTCGACGATGTCCTCCAGCCACTCGCGGGCCTCGCCCACCAGCACCACCACGGAGTTGGCCATGCAGCGCTGGCCGGCGGCGCCATAGGCGGAGCCGAGCAGGTTGTTGATGGCCTGGCTGCGGTTGGCGTCGGGCATGATCACGCAGTGGTTCTTGGCGCCCATCATCGACTGCATGCGCTTGCCGGCGGCGGCGGCGCGGTTGTAGAGCAGCGAGCCCACGTGGGTGGAGCCGATGAAGGAGAGCGCCTTGATGTCGGTATGGTCGGCGATCTGGTTGGCGACGTCCGGGCCGCCGTGGACCACGTTGAGCACGCCGGCGGGGAGGCCCGCCTCGTGGGCCAGCTCCACCAGGCGCATGGTGGAGGTGGGGTCCTGCTCGGAGGGCTTGA
>WPCG01144960.1_pt1 | contig 80508 bp, 48 predicted proteins | sample 5403311 | NCBI WGS metagenome assembly WPCG01 (sample SAMN12869467, study PRJNA574797) | sludge metagenome | isolation source: wastewater treatment of Control | place: China:Beijing | collected 2019-05-17 | reverse complement strand
GATGCGGATCAATAACTGGTCGGTGAAAGAAACGGCCCACGCGTTATCCGTGAGCCCCAAGACAATTTATAATAAATACTCCGAGTCACTTACCGTGGTGCGTCGGCATATACGGGAACATTACCCCGAGTTTGCCGAATTAAAGGAGTCGCGATAGGATTGAATTTATTTAAGGTGCTGTTTTTCAAATTCCAATAGTTTTTTCTTTCTCCACATTCCCCCGCCATAACCAGTGAGGGTGCCATCAGCACCAATGACCCGGTGGCAAGGCAAGATAATGGATATTTTATTTTTCCCGTTGGCGTTCGCGACGGCGCGCACCGCGGAAGGCTTGCCCAGTAGCTTGGCCTGCTTCCCGTAGGTGGTGGTGTGGCCGTAAGGTACTTGCAACAGGCTAAGCCATACTTGTTTTTGAAACTCCGTACCCACCAAGTCCAAGGGGATATCAAAATCCCTGCGTTCACCTTCAAAGTACTGCTCCAATTGCTCCTTGAGGGTATTGAGATGAGGATTATCGCCTTGCACGAGCGGTGCATTGAAAGTAGCGGACAGCTGTTTTAATTCTAGCTCGAGCAATTTATAATCCGCAAACTCGAACATGCAGACCCCTTTCTCGGTAGCAGCGGCAACCATCACGCCCAAGCCTGTTTCAACGCGAGACACGTTGACGATGTGTTTGTCTTTGCTTTTTGATGGAGAGACCCCGATGATATTTTTAAACATGCTGTTGAACCCGCTGAGCGACTCGTATCCCGAGTCATAGGCAACATCTGTCACGCTCTTGTCTGATCGGAACCGCTGGAAGGCGTGGTTGGCGCGGTGCATTCGCTGGTAGGCGTGGAAGGTGAGGTTGTAATGCTTTTGAAACCATCGACGCACCTGGTTGGGTTCGAGCCCCATTTCGATTAACCCGGCATCTTTGATTTTCAGGGAGGGGTTCTCTTCCATGTAAGCCAGTAAATGCTTGATCCCCGCGGGAGGGTTTCCCTGTTTTTCTAACGGCTTGCAAACCTTGCACGGCCTGTACCCGCTGAGCATCGCTTCTTTGGCCGAGGGGAAAAATTCAACGTTTTCTAATTTCGGTTTTGCCGGACAGGTGGGGCGACAAAATACCCCGGTGGTTTTCACGCCGACGATAAACACGCCTTCAAAAGAGGGATCTCTCTCTAAAAACGCTTCGTAAAATAGTTCTTTATTTGCTTCCGTCTCGTTAGCCATGATTTTATTTTTTAGGGGTTAGAGCGCGAAGTTAATACTCCATTAAATGGCATGCAACCGAAAAACTCACAGTGTCGTCACATTTGACCGAGTGCTTGCATTTACTATATATCTACCCGTGCCCCCGCGAAAAAGGTGATGCCAGCCATGGGGTACCCGGCGTTGATCTCGTAGGTTTGATCCAGCAGGTTTTCTCCCCTAACAAAGAGGCTTATCGCTTCGGTTAACTTGTAGTTAAGGCGAGCATTCCAGAGGAGGAAATCTTCTTTCAGGGGCTCTTCGGGTGCCACATCGGTATAGAGACCGCCGATGTATTGTAATCCCGATGAAACGTTCCATCGCCCTTTGCTGTAATTTCCACTGACATACAGTTTGTGTTCGGGAGCAGATAAAACGGGGTGGACCATATTCAACCAGCTGTAATTCGCGGAAAAGCGAAGGTTAGTCGTGGCTTGGCAGGATGCAGTGACTTCAAACCCTTTATTTTCCACCTCGCCCGAGTTCACGTTTAGTGGCCTTCCATCCACGATGGCTACCTGTATCATGTTGTCCCCCTTTATATAAAAAAGGTTCACCCCTAGGTTAAGCCGATTATTCATCAGTGATTGTTGGATTGATACCTCGTAGTTCATCAGTCGTTCCACCAGCAAGTTGGGATTACGCGGGGGGAACATGTACATTTCCCGGATGGTGGGATTACGAAATCCCTTGCTGACGATGGCTTTCAACACGGTCGTGGCGGTAGGAATGAAGCTTGCTCCCAGCTGGGGAATCCATTCCGCTCCGTTAATTTCGTGGTGATCCAGCCGGATCCCCGCATTCAGGGTCAGCCGGTTGCTTAACAAGGCCTGTTGGATGTTGAGGTAACCCGCCACGTTGTCTACATGCACATCGGCCAGCGTCTCGTTGTCGGCCTCGTCGGGAAACCGGTTCTCGGCCTTGCCTCCAAAGCGTTGGAAATCGAACCCTGCGGTGGTCTTGTTCCCGGTGAAGAAAGAATAAGACTGGTACACCGAAGCGCCCATCATGTGGTCGGTGGAGTGGAACCGGTGGAGGGGCGGTTGCTCTCCTTCCCCATAACCGTCATTGATCTCGTGCTTCCCGAAATTGTAATAAAATCTCACGGCTCCCGAGCTATTCTCGTATTCGTTTTCCAGCACGAGAGAGGTGACCCCCCGCGTGATGTCGGCATCGTTGTCAATGATAGGCCGTGACAGCGTACCCGGGTTAGCGGAGAGGGTGTTGGAGAGGTTCAAGTCGATAAAGCCGGACCAATGGGAGGATAGGTCGTATCCCACGTTGGCTTGCCCGTTCCATTGCTTGAAGTGCATGTCCTCCCGGTGCCCGTCGGAGCGGTTGTGTCCGATGGATCCAGTGGCATGCGTCCGGTTCTGTTTCCATCCCGCCGAGGCTTCGGCGCTTAGCGTGTTGTGGCTCCCGTACATTACCTGCGCCGAACCGTTTGACCCTTCTTCTTGCTGACGCTTGGTGATGATATTAATCACGCCACCCATCGCGTTGGAGCCATAGAGTACCGAGGCGGGGCCGCGCACTACTTCCACCCGTTCCGTCATCATCGACTGGTAGCTGTCTGCCAGCGGGTGCCCCATCAATCCCATGTACTGCGGGTGCCCATCGATCAGGACCAACACGCCCGCGGTGGGTGCCCCGCCAATGCCGCGGATGCTCATCCCGCCGGCAGCCCCTGCTGCCACGCCATAGCCCATCACCCCGCGTTGAGAAATGAATAGTCCCGGCACCTCTTCGGCGAGCAGGGGGAGGAGAGAGGGCTGTAGCCGTTCTTCGATCTGTCGGTTCCTGATTACCGAAATGCTCATGGGCACGTCACGCGGGTCGACCTTGGGCATGCTGCCGGTGACGACGAGTTCATCCAACCGGATGGTGTCTGTTGGTAACTCACTAGAACTATCTTCAGCCGATAGTAGGGATGTAACCGGCGATAAAAGCAGAAACAGGAAAAGAATTTTTATAGTATCCATGGGAACTTGAAACAGGTTTCGTCATACAACGAGTAATCGGCTTTGCCATTTACAGCGAATGTTTTCACGTTACCGGCTCCCTTTAATAGCTCGAGGGCGTATTTTACCGTGGCCCCTGTCTTGATACGGTCTTCTACCAACAGGATCGATTTTCCGCGGTAATTGAAATCGATGGGAGCAAGAAGTCGCGGTCGATCGTACTTGGGTTTTTGATTCGAGTCCCTCAGGTTGATCTTCAGCAGGTACATCTCGAGATCGAGCCGTTGGCTGAGGATGGCAGCCGGAATGGTGCCTCCGTTAGCAATGGCGACGATCATATCGAAGGTTTCGGGAAACTCGATCTCCTGAAACCGTTGAAGGACCTCCTCGAACGATTTTGATGGAATCATTGTTATACTATTCTTTGACTATTTGTGGTTTTAGTACCGTTGTTTATACCTTGGCCAATGTTTTGAGCACGAAGTAACCGCCCACCAGTTGGATCAACATACCCGGAACCCCGAGGCGAAAATCTTGAAGCGCCACAACGAGGTTTTGGGTCATTGCCCACTCGATGCCGGTACCGATCACCTGGTACGCGAGGATAGCCAATAGAATAGCCAACAGCGATACTTTCTTGAAACGATGAGCCATCCAGGCAGCCGCGGCAGCCAAGATCGCGGATTTGATAATTATGGCCGGGAGCACTGCTGCCGGGGGCATCCCGAAAAGCAGGTAGTTTGCCAGTGGCGAGAGAATGGCGGTAAGTAGTCCCACGTGGACACCGTATTTATAGGCGGCAATTAGCGTGAAAAAATAGATGGGAAGGAAGATGAATCCCCCTTGCGGGATAAGGTGTGCCAACTGGGGCAACAACAGGTTACCCACCACGAAGATTGCCGCGAACAGGTATGTTCTCGTGTTGTTGAGCGGCAAGGAATACAATTTTACTGTTGTAGACATATGCTTGTTATTTTATCGGTTATCTCTGTTTGAAATGTAAAGAGTGATTGAATAGTACAAACATACGGAAAAAAAACTGTTTCTCGCTATCTTATACCGTGAAAATAACCTCTGTTATCGCAATGTCTACCCCGTATGGCGGGTTGTGTGTATTGATGTTTAAATTTCTTTATTTACTTGTTTAAAATCTGCTTCTTGGAATGTAGTATTTGTACCAACTGTTCATAGGGAACATCCTGTATGCTAATTTCATTGTCTATGGCTATTACTGCAGCCACTGCCGCTGATTGCCCCAGAATCATAAATACCGGTTCCATCCGGATCGAACCGAAAGCGATATGGCTGGAAGAAAGACAAACAGGAACAAGTAGGTTTTCACATTCTTCTCTCCGGGGGATAATGGAGCCATAGGCTATGGGATAAGGTTTTGTTGGTTTAACCCCAACATCTCCTTCATTCTGTACATACCCTTCCGTTGTTACGTAACGCTGTACATTATGGGAATCCAAGGTGTATGAACCCATTCCGATGGGATCGGGAACATCTACCTTCCCGAGAACTTCATTCTCTGTAGTGACATAAGAGCCGATCATTCTCCGTGCCTCACGAATATAGAGCTGGTAAGGCCAGTTGCCATTATCGGTAAATTCATCTTTGGCCAATCCCCATTCCTGCATCCGGCTCCTAACCGCCTTGGGCACTCGTTCATCGGTCGATACGAAATAGAGTAACCCTTTTTGGTAGTTTGCATGATCTTCTACAATTTCACGGCGACGTTCATAAGATGCCTCGGGGTAATCGTGGTTCATTCCAATATAGTCGGAGCTAAAAGGACCGTGGTTGTTGGTGTCTGTTTTCCGGTTGGGTATTATATCATATTTATCAAACCACTCGTTCCATCCCGATTCAAAGACTCTGGCAAGAAGTTCATAGTCGGCAGGGTCATACCTTTCAGGCTTCTCGAAAGGCATCCTGTTTTCGGGATGATTGCTCATGCACAGCCTGAAACAATAGGCTTGTATCTTATCATCACCCGTGCAATTGGGTTCTATAGGTTCGTCCGAAATATAAGAAAGCAAACCACTGGACGGGTCTCCCGGAATCACGTGGGGATCAATCGGAGTTCTGAAATAGTGCCGATGATGATACACGCCTTCCTGCACGCCATTCCACTTTTCGTCATACGTTTCACAGTTTTCACGACCTACCGCGTAAGAAACACCGGCAGCGGCCATAAGGTCGCCCTCGTATGTCGCGTCAATAAACATTTTACCCTTGAACTTCTTGCCAGAGAGCGTGGTCATAGAGACAATCCTATTATCATCAACTTCAACGCCTGATTTCCTGTCAAGCCATTCATTCCTGTACACCGAAATGTCATTCTCCCTGATAAAATCCTCGAATACTTTCTCGGCCACGTGCGGTTCAAATGTCCACATTGTCTTGCTTTTCTCATCCATTGCCACAGTACCTTGCCCCCTGTTACCATACTCCGACTGTTTTTGCCATGTCCATGCCGTGGAATCGTTGTAATGCAACCAAACCCGGTGGTAAAACTCACGTGAAAGTCCTCCGGTAACACTGGTGTTGCCCGAATCGGTAAATCCCAAGCCACTAGAAGTTAGCCCGCCTAAATGCTTGTCGGGGGAAACAATGATGACGCTTTTGCCTGACCGGGCGACTTCAACCGCGGAGAGCACGGCAACTGAAGTGCCCCCGTAAATGATAACATCTGCACTCGATGGATCCTTATTACAGGATATGAAGGGAAGAGTGATGATGAATAGTAATAAGAGTGATTTAGTTTTTTGCTTCATTTTATTCCTTAAATCTGCAGAGCACAATACGTCAAATTATCTTTATGGATTTGGTGGTAATTTGCCTTTCTTATTCGATCACCGCGGCCCACCCGCCATTTTTTACCATTTTAACCGTTACCGTATCATCGGAGGTTACCCCTGTTTCTTTTTTACGATAATCCATTGCCTGTCGCCCGGCATTAATACCATCCTCGAACGAGGTCATCCGAAATTTCTTCTTACCAGGGAGAAAATCGAGCGGAATTTCAAAAATCCGTTCTTTCTCTTTACTGTTGGTGATTCCACCAATAAACCATTTGTCTCCTTTGCGTTTTGCCACAATGGCATATTCTCCGGCAATAGCTTCGAGTGCACGGGTTTCATCCCATGTTGTAGGTACTTGAGTTATAAATTCAGTACACTCATGGTTGCGGTAATAGAGTGTAGGATTGTCGGCCAGCATTTGCAATCCGCTTTCGAATATGACAAATAGCGCCATTTGGTATGCACGGGTACCGATACTTGCCGAATTGGGGCGATCGCCCGAGCGGCCCCCGTGGGTTTCGGGCTGCATGCTAATCATTGCCCCGGGCGTGTAATCCATGGGGCCCACGGCATTTCTGATAAAGGGGAAGTAGATACTGTTATCGGGGTAGCATCCACCCATTTGCTCCATCCCCCTGACTCCTTCGTATGAGATTACGTTCGGATATTTATATTCAAGCCCGGCCGGCTTAAATGAACCGTGAAAGTCCACCAGTAATTCATGTTTTGCTGCTTCCTTTGCCACTCGCTCGTAATAATCAACCATCCACTGGTCACTCCGATCCATAAAGTCGATTTTGACTCCCTTCACGCCCCATTCTGCAAATGTCTGGAAAAGGTCAAAATTGTTTTCCACGGTTAACCATGTCAGCCATAAAAAGACCCCCACGTTTTTCTCCTTCCCGTAACGGATGATCTCGTGAACATCTACCATGGGGTTGGGTGTATATGGGTCGCGTGTAGATTGGGCCCATCCTTCATCCATTACAATGTATTCTACTCCATAGTGAGCAGCAAAGTCAATGAAGTATTTATAGGTATCCATATTGAATCCTGATACAAAATTCACATCCGGACCATAGGGAGCTGCCCCGTTCCACCACTCCCAACTTGCTTGCCCGGGTCTGATCCAAGAGGGATCGGACAGTTGATTTTTTGTGGCCAATTTATATGTCATTGTATTTTCCACGAGCTGTTTATCATCTTTGGCGATCACGAAATAGCGCCACGGGTAACTCCTTTTTCCGGGAGTTTTGGCAATATAGTCAGCCTCTTCGAGGATTTTCACACTCCGGTCGCCATCATCCCCGAATTCAAGAGGAACTTTCGGGAAAGTGGAGATCATGCCGTTTTCGGACGTGCCTTGCAAGAACATGCATGGATAATCGAACAGATCAGATTCTGAAATCAATATTTTATACCCTTTTTTGGTGTCCAATAATACAGGTAGTACACACATGTTACGTTCTTCCGAGAAAAAATCTTTTGTAGGAATACGGGTATAGATTTCTTCATAAGCAGTTTTAAACGAACGTGGTTGCTGCATGTGCGCTATATAATCACCAAGAAAGTTAATCGCGAAATCCTCTCCCACGACAATAGCCTCCTCTTTATGGTTCGTAATGAATCGATAGGCTACTCCATCGTTGAACACCCTAAACTCTACAGCATAGTCCCCTTGGAAATTCAACGTAAGCTGATTATAGTGATTGTTGACTACCGCGTATTTTAAGGGTACCACGGGAGTCAGCACTTCCTTGACCTGTTCCCGTTTCTGATTTTTTAACCTGGGTTGCTCTCCTAACACACGATTGTCTAAAGCAAGCCGCATGTAATTCTCTTTCAATAGCTCATCATCGTTGTAAGAAATCGAATAATAGATTTTATCGGCTATTTGGATAGATAGCTTTATCTCTTTGTTGGGAGATGTCATTTCCATTTGTTTCGCGTTCAACGTCATACCGAGCGATAAACAGATTAAAGTCAGGAGTAAATAATGTAAATTCTCTTTTAGCTTATAGATCTTCATAAAAAGTATATTAAATGTGTATTAGTTTTTTTCTAGTAAGGCGACGGCACTCCAGAGCAGAGCCGCTTGGCCATGAAAATCTCCCACGAGGCGCTTTCGATTGATATAATGTTCTTTTGTTTGTCCGATATTTGTCCCGATACAAACATTTTTTAAATCCCCGTTATCATTCAGGTAAGTGATTAATGCCAACCATGCTTTACGGGCAACAGGAGCATACTCTTCCGCGTTCAACCAACCATTTTTCACTCCTGTTATCATTGCATAGGTGAACATCGCTGAACCGGATGTTTCCGTCCACGTATCGGGTTCATCTATCAATTGATTCCAGAGCCCTTCTTCGTTCTGATAGGATTTCAATGTAGCCATCATTTTACGGTATTCTTGTAAAATCCTGTTTTTATGAAGATTATTGTCCGGCAAGTGCTTCAATAAATCAGCCATGCCCGCGGCCATCCAGCCATTTCCCCTGCACCAAAAAAAAGGAGCCGAGGGAGCATGGTAAAATAATCCGTTGGGACGCTGTATCGAGTCGAGATAGACCGTCATCTCGTAAGCAGCACGATTGATATACTTTTCATCCTTCGATGCAAGGTATGCCTGACTTTGCACAGCGGTAATCATGTACATGTCATCAATCCAAAAGCGCGTCTGCCATGTCAACCCGTTGTCAATAAGCTCTTTATTCGCTTTTTCATGTTTTGAGTCACGTGGAAGTTGCCATTGCCTGTCGGCAAAATCTATCCCGATATAGTAGTAGAGCTCATTCCTCGTTTGCATATACAGCTGTAACGGGATAACTCCGAATACCGTGTTGTCTACATGATTAGGTTTCTGCATCAATTCTTTACGGGTTCCTAACAGTGGAAAGAAGCGTTCTTCCAATTGACGAAGTAGTTTTTTATCTTTTGTCTCCTCGGCAAATCTCAGGGCGCCGAACCATGTGCAGGTTTCAGGATAGACGATGTATGGCGGTTCACCGGGAATTTCATCAAAATGACGATAGGGTGTTTCCACATACAATTGTGCCACTTTTTGACCTATGTGTTCTGGCTCGCTACCTTTCGGGAATTTTTTAAATTCTTTAGGGTTGGTAGCAGAAACTGTCAGCCACGTAAACAGAAGTACGAAGAATAATAGCTTCGTTTTTATCATCTTATTCATTATAGTCCTACTTTTTATTGTCTCTTAAATAAAACCGGGAACAGGAATATGGATCTCGTACCAAAATTTTTAATTTTGGTACGAGATCCATGCCCCCGGGACTCGTCGTGTTTATTCTAATGCCCCGTAAACCCTTACCCGATTAATACTTGCAAACGGAGAACGGTTACTTTCCGTAACAGTCAATCTGATATAACGCGCATTTTGTTTTGCAAAGGTTGCAGACCGGGCAAAATCACTCGTTGGGTTTCCTCCCCAATCCAGTATACCTACCTGTGTGAAATTTGATCCATCTCGGCTTATCTCTACTGTCACCTTCCGGGTGTCTGTATTTGTCCATCTTCGCTCAACCAATACTTCTGTAATCAGTCTCTCCTCTGCCATATCAATTAATAACCAATGCGGTAACGGCTCGTTCCCGCCTTCCCATTTGCTATGCCAGAATGGCGCGGCACCATCAACCAGGATAGCTCTAGGAGTACCTTGGGATGCATTGTAGGAGGATGCGGTCACGCTCCAACCATCGTAGTGTAATTCCGCTTCTACCTCAACATTCAACGTTTTCATAACATTTGATCCGTCTGAAGTACTGATCGTGATTACAGCCATTCCTCTCCCTCTCGCCATAATTAATCCATCCGGACTGACAGAGACAATCTCCTCATTACTGGAATTATAAAGCAGTCTGTCTTTTGAAGCCGCGGCGGGAACAAGCGTTATTTCCTCTCCAAGATTATACTGATCACCCAAATACTTCAAGGGTATATCCCCGTGGGGAAGTATTATGTCTTGAATGGATAGATCCAATACCCTGATCTTACAATTCGTGGAAATACCGGGATCTCTCACTGAACTAACGGTCAATTCTGCTTCACCGTCAACAACCAGTCCCATCGTGTATCCCTGTTGATCTACCGTGAATATATCGGTATTACTACTATGGTAAGTTACCGCGGTATTGGCATTCTCAGGTATTAAACTCAAAAGTATCCTATGCCTGCTTTCAAATGGTAAGATTAAATAACCATCTTCCTCCAACCCCAATATCTCAATAGACTCTACAGGTACGGTTTTCGGGATCACCGTGATTGGCCTTGTATCGCTTAAATAGCTACCATCCTGTGTTTTTATCAAAAGCTCGGCTTCACCTACATTGTGTCCAATAATCACCCCTTTCGCGGTGGCGGTGAATATATTCTCATCACTTGATTTATAGGTTATCCCTGCCCTGCTCGCGTTTTCGGGAAAGGTGTTTACTTGAACCTGTACCTCTTCGTCAACTTCCAACACCAGGCCCTCTGCATCCACATTCTCGAATTGAATGGTGTTTACTTTCACTTCATTATCTTTGTCACAGCCTGACCAAAGAAATAATAACAGCAATAAAAGAGTACTATATTTGTGAAAATTCAATTTCATAATTCCTATTGTTATTTATTTTAACTCAACTTCATTAGTCGTTTTCTATTCAAGCGTTGCCAAACGCGCCAGCATTTCGAGATAACCGCCCTGGTATAAAATACGTTTTTCCGGTCCAGACCGCGTATTTCTTAACTTCTCATCGATAAGGTTGGTTTCCCTGTCACGTGAACTGGACAACCATGCATGCTGCATAATTTTTTTATAGGTATTGACATACTTATTGTTTCCGTCTTCAAGGAAAAGCTCTATGTAGCCCCGTAATAGGATCGCGTTAAACCATATATTGTCGTCTGTCCACATCCGGATATTTTCATCCAATCCCGTGGAATAAAACGGAGCAAACCACCTGTTATATGCCGCTTCGGCAATTTCTTTGGCATCTTGTAAATATTGCTGATTACCGGTTATTTGATGTAGTAATACGGCTGCCTGCATCGGTTGACCTGCATTATAGGTGTATTTTGGTGTCTCAATCACGACGGGCGAGCCCGGGTTGTCGGGATCTTCCAGCCTCGCGTTGTCCCAGTATAGCTTGTCTGCCGGGTCCTGTAGCGTGCTCTTGAGCCAATCATACCATTCAACGGCCTGATCGAGATAAGCCTGTTCAGCCGTGACTTGGTACATCTTGAGACCCAATACCGTGGCAGGAGCCGTAGAGCAGGTGTTTTTACTTTTGGCGGTATGGTCTTCCTTCCAATGAACTCCACCTCCGACAAGATTATTGGAGCCCTCCATGACGAAGTCCCACACTAATTTTGCCCGGTTGAAGTAACGTTGGTCATTTGTCAACGTGAACAGGTCAATCATATCCAGACCAATCCATACATTGTCGTCATAATAACGTTCATCATTGTCTCCCGGGAATACGGCATAAGCTTCCACCCGTCCTTGTTTTCTGTTTCTGAACCGGTCAATGGATGTCAGCAATCTTTCTTCATAGAGGTTCTTATATTTAGTTTGCAACGACGGGTGTTCTTCTGCCATGCGCCGCAAAGCAGTATATCCCGAGAAAGCGGCACCATGTCCCCATACGGTGGAAGCATCATCCCAGAACCCATCCCTCTTGGGATAATGTTCAGCCCATATGTCCAACGGCATGCCATCGAGAAAATAGGTTATTAACCCTTCCATCATTTGATCGGCCGCTGAGACAAGTAGATCATCCTCATTGGTATCTACTCCTTGCAGTAAAAATTCGAATGATTTATCCGACATTGTCATATTGATACCATCGCTCGACTGTACGGTCCACTTTATCGTGACCGATTCGCTCCCGGGTTCACCGGCTCTTGCCAATAGATCAAGGTCCAGAGGAGACAAGGATACAGAAAGGCTCGTGCCCAGTGCATCAGGTATTTTTTCAAGCAAGGGTTGAGAAAAATCACCCGAAACCCTGTCGAATAACACTTTGTAAAAGACGACCAGGCCATTTCCTCCTTCTCCCGGTCTCCACTGGAAAGTAACCCGATCGGTCTGTCCGTCGTAAGGAATCTCCGCTCCATCTTCGGGTGTTACCAGTTGTGCTTGTTGTACATTTGAGGATGGCTCGTATGTCTCGTTCTCTTGACAAGCAACGAAAAATAAGAGTATCGCTATATAATAAAGAAGGTATAAAATTACTTTGTTCATTGTAATCAGATTAATATTAATGAATGCTTATTGATTTGACCATTTCGGATTACCAACGAGGTTCTTATTTCTATTCAGTTCTACTTGTTGAATATTCCACAAGTAATACCGGTCTTGCCATACCCGGGTCTCGAAAACAGTTCTCTCCTGGAAGCTCTCCGAGCTGGTGCCTTCCACGTTCATCCCGTAAAATGAACCACCATCTACCTCCGGTGAAATTTTCCAACGCCGGGTATCAAAATAGCGCAGGTTCTCGAAGCAAAGCTCTACCCGGCGCTCCTGTCGGATTAATTCCCTCATTTCTGCTTGAGAGGTGGGTACCGGGATATCATTCGGCCCATCGCCATACGGGGGGATACCAGCCCTTTCGCGTATTCGGTTTAAATAGACTAATATATCGGGATTTCCTGGATCATATTCATTGAGTGCTTCCACGTAATTCAGGTATACCTCGGCCAAACGGAGCAGCACTTCCAACCTACCTTGAATCCGATCTGGTTCCAAGGTAGAGCTAGGATGCACCAATTTACGTGCCACGTAACCCGTGCGCGAGTAATTCCGTCCCGTGTAATGTCCGCTATTACCGCCACTATACATTTGTAAAACTACTGGCTGACCATTGGAGCCTCTCTCGTTATTGATCCATTTGCTTTGATCGAAGGTGATGGCCACGTAAAACCGGGGTTCACGTCCCACGTACATATTTGAAGTACCCGCCGCGTAAAGATTAGTTTCAGTAGATGTCCGTCCCGCCTCGGTATAACCAGAGTTAAGGTCTCCGATTGGTAAACCGTTGGCCATGAAAAACGCGTCCACTAATTGTTGCGTCGGGCCAAAAGCACCCCATCCGCCCACGGCACGGGTAGATCCCATCTTATCAGGCCCGAAGTTATCGGATACCTTTGCCATTATTACTTCGGAATTCCAATCGGCGATCAATGCATTCTTAAGTGACCTATAAGGATCTATTTCACCCAGTTCGTTCCGCTCGATATGAAGTTCATATTCTCCAAAATCGGTTACGGCCTTTGCAGCATCAGCAGCAAGTTTCCATTTATTGGCATCATATTCCTGATTAATCAACTGTTTACCGTCGTGATTTTTGAAATTAGCGTAATCGGTATTTCCATTAAATAATGGGCTCGCCGCGTAGAGTAGTACCCTCGACTTATAGGCCAGTGCCATTCCCTGGTTAATACGTCCGTATTCAATCGAATTAACGGGTGTACGAGGCAGGTCAGGAATTGCAGCATCTATTTCGTTGACAATATAATCCACGCATTCGTCGTAGGAATTTCGTGGCATACTGATCTCGTCCAGCGGAGCATCCACCTCCATAGGAATATCAGGCATGATTATAACCGGCCCGTATTGCTGTATGAGGTTGGCATAAAAGAACGCTCGCAGAAAACGGGCTTCTGCCTTCCACCTGGCCTTTTCTTCACCAGTAAGTTCTGGGTTGACATCTACATGCTGCATAAAAAAGGATGCTGAACGGATTCCTTGGTAATAGTGCCCCCAGCGGTTGAAACTACCGGTATTGATATCCCAGTTTCCCAAGTTCAACTGGTAGGTTGCCATATCGTTATACGTAACATCCACATCATCAGTTAACCCTTCAAAGGAATTGTCAAACCGCCAATCCATCTGTGAACGGATCCGTCCGTAAACGCCTGCCAAATATTCCCGGGTGGTTTCCCGTCGGTTAAAGATATCCTCGATACGCAACCGGTCATCCGGTACCTGATCGAAAAAAGTGTCGTTGCAGGAAGTGAGTATCAATACTATGATTGAAATATATAATAAAACTGGATTTCTCATCTGATTTTCATTTAGAAAGTTAAATCTATCCCTAAACTATAGGTTTTAATATTCGGATATCTGTCACCGGCTCCATTGCCAAGTTCCGGGTCGAACATTTTGAAAGAGCTAAAGGTTAGTAGGTTATATCCTATAAAATAGAGCCGCAGGTTATTGACCCCAATTCGTTGAAAGGTCTCTCGCGGGAAAGTATATCCAAAGTCAAGTGTCTTTAACCTGAGAAAACTCCCGTCCATAACCCAGTGACTACTCTGTGCCGAATAATTCTGGTTGATATCACCATAAGATAGTCTCGGGTAGAAAGCATCCTGCCGCTGGTTATCTTCCGTCCATCTGTCCCAGATATTATGATAGAGGCTTCCCCTGGTAGAACCTTCCCTGAATGGCATAAAAGTTCTGGCCAAGCTGAATTCCACACGCTCCGTTCCCTGAAAAAATGCACCCAGGGAGAACCCTTTGTAAGCTGCCGTAAAGCCAAAGCCATATAGAATTTGTGGTACCTGATCGAGGCCGATAGCAGTCTGGTCATTCCCGTCAATGACACCGTCACCATTCAGATCGCGGAATTTCAAATCACCCGCTTGTACTACTCCGGCAGTTTTAGCAATGGAAGGATCTTCTATCTCTTCCTGCGTGTAAAATCCATCGGCAATGTATCCAAAACGTTGATAAAGCCTGTGTCCGCGCCTTTCTAACCAAGGATATGGCTGCGTGGGTTCGTCGTTTTCTATCAGCGTGTTTTGGTTAAAGGTGAATGTGCCTTTAAACGTTAGCCCGAAATCGCCCCAACTCTTTCGATAATCGGCCGACAGGTCGATCCCCTTGCTTTCCGTGATACCGAGGTTGCCATAGGGATTAGAGCGCAACCCCATGGATTCCGGTACGGAAGCCCTCCTCAGGAAAATATTCTCTCTGCGGCGGTTAAACACATCCACCATAAAATCTAGGGAGTTATCCAGCGTGGTGATCTCCACGCCCAGATTGGTGTATTTCTCGGTTTCCCAACCCACGTTAGAGGCGTACTCTCCGATATCGACTCCATTTATATGACGATCGCGATACTGTCCATAATTATAGCCATTTACACTTGTCACCGTGGAAATATATGCGAAACGAAGGCCTCCGATATCGCCGCTTCCCGTCAATCCGTATGAAGCTCTCAGTTTCAGGAGTTGAATTACATCGCTTAAATTGCCCCAGAATCTTTCGTTAGAAGGCACCCATCCCACTGCAAAAGAGGGAAAAAGACCATACCTGTGACTGGGGGCAAAGTTTTCCGCGCCGTTGTAGCCGAAACTTATCTCTGCAAGGTAGCGATCATCGTATGAATAACTACCCCTTCCCACGATTCCGCGATGCCTGTAAGGAATAGAAGAAACGAGGCTGTTGGCTGTAGCGCTGATACGATCGGATTGGTTATAGAGAAAAATGCCATTAATTATATGATCCCCAAAACGACGGTCGTAATTCAGTGCGGCTTCCAAGTAAAACTGCCTGGATCCTCCATTTTCTCTCGAAAAACTCAAATAGTCTCGTCCCTGACCTTGGTCTGTTGGTTCATAAATAAGTTCCCCTTCTTCATCACGCCCTATTGCATAATAGGTATAGGGTGTCTTAGACCTGTTCAGCCGGTTTGTGTTTTCTGCATCAAACGAATATAATACGCGTGCGGACAAACCTTTAGTCACAAAATCCAGTTTTTGTTTGAGATGGATATCCGACAAGATCTGGTTGGCATAAGTGGTTGTATATCCCCGGTTGGTCAATAAGCCGTATGGATTGCTTAATCCTCCTCCAGTAGATACAAACGGCTCCGTTCCGTTAGGGTACTGTACAGGGTATAAAATGGGGTATACATTAAACACGGATTGAAATATTTGATTGGTGCCGGTACCCGGGTAATTTCCGTTGGAAATCCATCCTTTTATCCCGAGGTCCAACTGGGTCGTTTCAGTAGCATGCAGCGTGAGCGCGGAAGTGAAGTTATAACGCTCAAAAGATATCTGGGAGTTATATTGTTGCAGGCCGTCGGTTTTAAACAATCCCTTTTCATCGTAATAGCCGACAGATACATAATAGTTCATCTTTTCACCGCCACCGCGAATGTTCAAATTTGCTTTGGTGTTACTTCCGAATTTGTTAAATATCTCATCCATCCAGTTTACATTTGGGTAGAGATAGGGGTCTTCCTGCGTAGCAGTCATTCGGATAGCTTCTTCCGAATAGATTGGTGAATTCCCCCTTGTGACATTGGCTTCATTGGCCATTTGCATATAGGTGACCCCATCCGCCATCTGTGGTGTTCGTGTAAATTGTGTCAACCCTCGGAAATAGTCGAAACTGATTTCCGGCTTATCCATTGCCCGTCCTCTTTTGGTTGTGATAAGGATTACCCCGTTGGCACCCCGTACTCCATACACGGATGTTGCGGAAGCGTCTTTCAGGATATTGAATGATTCGATATCGTTTGGGTCTATATTGCTAAAACTCCGCTCAATACCGTCGACCAGTATCAAAGGGCTGGAATTATTCAATGTATTGAAACCCCTAATCCATAGATCGGATCCATCCAAGCCTGGTTCACCACCGCGCTGCATACCGATCAATCCCGAGATTCTACCACTCAGTACCGTACTAATATTCGCTACCGGCTGTTTTAATTCCGTCACACGGACTCCCGCTTGCGCACCCAGTGTTTGGATTTTACGCTGGGTACCGAAGCCTACCACGACCACTTCATCCAAGGCCTGGGTATCTTCCTGTAAGATGATGTTGATGGTTGTCTGGCCTGCCGTGTTGATTTCCTGTGTCAGATAACCAATATATGAAACCTGGATTACAGCATTTTCTTCTATGATTAGAGAGAAGTTTCCATCTATATCGGAGACTGTACCATTCACGTTTTCATTGACCTCCACGATATTGGCGCCAATGATAGCTTCACCACTTTCGTCTGTTATCCGTCCGGTGATGGTTTTCTTCTGTTGTTCTATTTCCTCTTTTCCCGCTACAGGAGCCTTTACTTTTCTTGTTAAAGCATCTTTATACATAGACACCTGTCGTTCCACCACAGTATATTTCAAGTCTGTATTTTTAAGAAGTGCTTTCAGAATAGCGTGAATAGATTCTTTATTAACACTGACACTGGTTCTTTTATTGAGCTCGAGCCGCGCCTCATCCGTGATAAGAAAGACATAATCAGTACTCTTCTCAATTTCCGAAATGGCCTCTTTAATAGTCACATTCCTTAATTCCAGCGATAGTTCCGCCTGCTGAGAATACACATTTTCCGCTGTTAGCGTAAACAGACCGAAGAAAAATAATAAAGTTGAAATCTTCATGATTTTTAGGGCTCTATTGCATTTCTTGGATGCAATCAAGGTAAATTTAATTTTTTCTTTCATACATTTGTAATGAATTTTAGTTTACATAATTAATTAAGTGTTAGTTGTAGATTAATTTTCGCATAATCGGTCAATGTAGCAGCATTGGCCGATTTTTCTTTCATTCGTTTGCTTTTCGTATAGGCTACTTATTTTTTAGTGATATAAATAATATTATTTTCTCTTTGGTAAATAGTGGAGGATAATACAGATACTGAAGTCATAACACTGTCTAGGTTATTCGAAAGGAACAACTTACCTGAACAGGTCTTATCGTTCAAGGTTATCTCCTCGTCACTTTCGAATTGCACATTGTAATATCTCCCAATTTTTCTGAGTATCTCCGATACAGGTGTTTCATCAAACTCTAGCAATCCCTTTGTCCAGCTAATATATTCCAAGGCATTTACAGGTTCTTTTGTTATATCGTTGTCCGTTATCTCTAATTTTTCATTTGGTAATAACTCTGCCGTATAATTTCCCGCGGTTTCTATTCTCACTTTTCCGTCTACCAGTACAACCGTTTTTCTATTGTCATCCTGATAAGCCGAAATATTGAAAGAGGTACCCTGTACATAAATATCCATATCCCGCGTATGTACCACAAATGGGATTCTTGAATTATGAGCCACATCAATAAAAATTTCACCGTTTACATATATCTCCCTTTTCTCTCCTGTAAACTTCGATGGAAAATCGAGCTGAGTCCCTGAATTCAACCACACTTCTGTTCCGTCGGAAAGAGCCAAATTAGTGCGTTTACCATAAGGGACTACTAACTTATTTAGTTCCGTTGCAGCCAGCGACAATTCTTTCGGCGAGCCCGAACTATCCGTGACCAACGCTTTTCCCTCTCCAGTGAGACCTATACGAGATTTATGGGCAATATTAATTTTCTTTCCACCAGAAATAAGATAAATTTCTTCTGCGGGAAGTGCTTGTCCTACAATAATTTCTCTTTCTGGAGCATTATACGGGTGAAGATTCTTCCCCCGGACAATAAATAAGACAGATATTATACCTATTACCAAAACAGCAGCCACCGAACTAATCCTCCGTAGGAGTCTAAGTCTCTTATAACGACGTATATTAGATAGAACCGTTGTGTAAACCTCTTTTCTGTCTTCCTCTGGTAATTGTTCCTTGTTGATCTTTACGGCGTTAAATCGCGTGATCGCTTCATGAAAAGCCTTCTCCAGATGCGGATTTTCTACTAAGAAGTTTTTCCAATACTTATCCAATTCTTCTGTTTGGAAAAGCCTCCAGCTGATAAAATTTTCGTCAAGGAGAAAGTTATGAGTAGCCTGAAAAGACCGGTTTTTATTTTCTTCTTTATTATCCACAGTTAGCCTTTTTTATAGTAATGACGTGTCCAATTCTATTTCGTGGACATGAATAAAATAAAAAATAAGAAATTTAACATTATTGTGTCAGAACGGGAGTGACATTTCGGATGCTTATTGCTTTTAACTATGAGCTGTTTGTTTGGATTGAAAGGTTGGTATAAGATTTATAAAAATCTCGAAGAAGAACAAAGAAGCAGGAATATACCAAAGGCTTCTAGAAAATCGTCCTCTGATACTTGCTGTCTCAGTTTTTCCATTGTCCGGTACAGTAGTTTGCGGGCTGATTCTTCACGAATATTTAGTATTTCACCTATTTCTTTATGTTCCAAGCCTATCATGTGTTTAAGGTAAACGATTTCCCGTTGGCTGGGCGTCAGACTATTTAGAAGTGTAGTAACCTTTTTCTTGAGAATCGCTACACCTTCATCATTTATTATATTATCGAGTACGGTTACTTGCACTGTAAAAGATTCCGGTATGGAGTCAATGGGTTCTTCTCTTAAGTTTTTTCTATATAGATCTATCAGTCGGTGCTTAAAAGATTTGAAAATATATCCGGTAATGTTTTTTATATGATGCAAATTGTCCTTAGAAATATAGAGTTTATAGAAGGTATCCTGTATCGCGTCTTTACAGGTTTCCCGTTGAAATCCCAAGCTTAACCCGTATGAAAACAGGTCATCTACATGGTCATTATAGATAATAGAAAAAGAAGATTCATCTCCTTTTTCTTTGAAATTTCTCCAATTTAAATCGACAGAAATCATTTATTGTGACTTGGATTTTTTCGGTATTAAAAACAAATTAACGCCATTTTTTCTTTGCGAGCAAATTTTTAACAAAGAAATCGGCGCTCAAAATATAGAGAACTGGTATTTTTAATAATTCTAAACAAGAATGGAGTACGATTTGAAATATAAGAATGCGCCACGTGATCTAAAAACGACGTGGCGCATTTACTTTTGATATTAAGCGAGCGAGTGTTATTCTTTACATCTCCTTGATCCGGATATTTCGGAATTTTAGTTTGGACCCGTGCCCGAGGAACCCGATATGGCCTGATTTATTTAGTAGGCCGGGGTGTTCTCTCTTATCCAGTGTGCCATCTTTGGAGGCTTCCCGTATGTCGCCGTCCAGTATAGTGGTGCCGTTCAGGATCACGGTGATGCGGTCTCCATTGGCAATCACCTCCTGGTAGTTCCATTCGCCTACCGGGTTCAGGTAGCCTCTTTTGGCGGGGATCACCCCGTAGACCGAGCCGTGATACTGGTGAACTGCCAAGTTCTCGTATACCGGTGCATCGTTGTCCAGTATCTGTAGCTCCATGCCCACGTACGCGGGGTCACCTTCCATGGGTGTCCGGATCCCTAACCCGTTATTAGCGCCTGGAGTGAGCATGAACTCGAAACGGAAAACAAAATTATCGTACTCCTTTTTGGTGTAAAGGTTACGGGTTCCGGTCGACGCTCCACCTTGTGGTTCTACCACCAGTAGGCCGTCCCGGATAAAGTAGTCGGTAGTATTGCCCGTCCAGTAATGCATGTTGGTACCGTCGAAGAGCACCTTGAAGCCCTCTTTTTCCTCCTCTTCCGAGAGGGTGAATGTTTCAGGACGCTCTAGTTCCTTGATATAGATATCCCTGTAGGCTACCTTGCTGCCATGTGCCTGTAATTCGATTTGCTCCACCGGGAAAATGGGTTGGTTCCTGTCCCAGTAGTTCTCGAGGATCACGTTGTCGGTCACCAGCTCGTCGTTGAGCCACACAGATACGCGGTCGCCGATCATTCGGATACGGAGCGTGTTCCATTCGCCTACCTTCTGGTCGGCCACCTTTAACGGTTTGCTTGGGTGGGTCTGGTTGTTATAAAGCCCGCCGGAACCCACTTGCGCTCCCACGTCTACCCGGGCGGTATCCCAAATCTGTACTTGAGGAGTTCCACGCAGGTAAATGCCCGCATCGGGCTCGGGGCCCGGGTAAAGTTTCCAGTCCACCAACATCTCGAAGTCGCCATACAGCTTCTCGGTGCAGAGGTTGTTGTACCCGGTGCCGTCGAACACGATATTGCCTTCTTCTACTTTCCAGTCTCTGGCTGCTTCCGCGTCTGCTTTCTTTTGCGCGGCTGCCAGCTCCCGCTCGCTCATCCGCGCCCGTTTGATTGGGTTTTCTACCAACCCTTTCCACCCATCCAGGTTCTTCCCGTTGAAGAGAGAGACAAAGCCTCCTTCGGATGGAGTCTCCGACAAGTACTTGGTGATGGACTGCCGTTGGTAGTCGGCATCGGGGTTGCTGAGTGTTTTACTCACTTTATTCAGGATCGCGGTGGTTTCCGTTCCGGCAAAAGCAGGGTTAGCAATCGCGATGTTCATTGCAGCTATGGCAGCTGTTTCGCTCACGGCAGGCTGGTCCATGTAGGGTGCCGCGAAAAGCATCGCCTGGTACTGCCCGGTGGTGCCTATCAGCCTTAACAAGTCGTTCTTCTGTTTATCGTTTTGGGCGAACTGCATCGCTTCACGCGCGTAGAGGTACTTGATCGCGCCGGCTTCATTGGAGCGGCGGATGATCGAGGTAAGCGCGTTGGTTACTTTTTCCAGCTCGCGGTTGTCGTTGCTGTTCCGCGCGATGTCCAGCAAGGGGTAGATCACGTGGAACGATTCCCACCCGGCAAGCGCGTCAAAGGCGGCCTCTTTTTCATCGCCCGCCGCGGTTTGGTACGCTTTGGAAATGCTCTCCAAGGCTTCTGCCGAACCGCTATTGGCCAGCGCGCTGTAGTATAGATGCTTGTTCCGCGAACGGTTCATCCGATCCGTTACCAGCCCCAGTTGTTGATCTGCCGGTAGGTAAGAGAGAGCAGCGTTGATGGCCTGGCGGATGGCGGGAGCATGGACTTGCCCCGGTTGTTCCAACAGGGTGAACAGGTCGGGCAGGTTTTCATCGGTAGCCACCTCCTGGAGTGTATTAGCGGCTGCTGCTTTCACGGTTTCGTTGTTGCTGAACAGCTGGTTATATACCAAGTTGTACTGGCTTTCCATCTTCCGGTTGGCGATTAACTCCAGAATAGCAATCTTGCCCGCGTCTCCGCTGGCATCAAACACGGACGCCAAGGTATAGGAAATGTCGCCGTCGAAAGTCTCGAGGGCATTTTTCGCCAGCGTGACGGTCGCCTCGTCGTTGCTTTTCAACATCGCCGCCAGTGCGATCAGGGCCTCGTTCCCTCCCTCTTTCGCGAGGGCGACGGATGCCGCTTTCTGCACCATGGGGTGAGAAGAAGTGGTAAGCGGGGCGGCTAACGCGCGGGTGTCTCCAATTTGGTTATTGGCCAGCCAGTAGAGGAGTGCCGTTTGTACTTCCGGTGATTTGGACGACGCGAGTTGTTTCATTAACAGTTCGACGGCTTTGGCATCTTTCTGGAAGGGGTACGCGTTCAGCACGCCGGTGAGGTAGGCGATGTTCCCGTCTTTTATGACATCCTTCAGGATATTGTTTGTTTTTGCGGACGGTTGCGCGAGCATTAACTTGGTGGCGACGATCTTGAGGTCTTGTTGGTCTTGTTTTGTTGCCGTGGAAAGAAGTCTTTTTGCTTCTTTGCCCACCAGCTTGGGCTCCGCGGGGTTTAGCCTGTCCAGGAGCGTGATGTATGATGCTGTCGCGTTCTCTTTCTGGTAGGCGTATCCTGTTTGCTTGGCAGCTTCGGCCAAGGGCTTGAGGGACTCTTTGGTTCCGGTGTTGGCCAACGCGTTCAGCATTGCTTTTTGCATTTCTCCCGAGGGGTTTTGTTTCAGAAGATCGAGCAGTACCGGTTCAACCGGTTGGTAATTCGTTTGTCCCAACGCGTTGATCATGTTTATCCTGATCGCGTCTGAGCCACTATTTTGAAGGCTGGTCAGCAAAGCTTGATATGCCTTATCGGTTCCGATGGATACCAATGCCGTGGCTGCCGTGGACGAGAGGTACTCGTCGTTCAGTAAAGAGGCTAAGGCGTCCACGTTTTTGTCCGTGGCGATTGTTCGTAGTTGACGAATAATAAATGCCTTGACTTCCTTGTCCAGGGGTTGGGCCAGTGCTTTTTGGAACGCGTCCGCGGTCATTTCGCTCGCGTTATCATCGGTGGCCGCGTAGTGGGTCCATCCGGCGATGGCAAAATCGATTGTTTCGTTGGTTTGCTTGCCGGGAGGATTCATCCTGCCGATTAGATCCAGCAGTCCCTCTTCACCGGTGGTTATCAGGTCGGCGATAACCTGGTTATACTGCTCGGGAGTCTCCGCGGGAAGTTGCGCCAACGCGTCCGCGATCACGGTGGTTGGGGTTCTTCCCGCGGCCAGTTGTGCTTGCACAGCATTGCCGGTTAGCAGCAGGCACAGGAATATTAGAATATATTTTTGTATATGTTTCATCTGATTATACTTGATTTGCAGATATATTGATGTATCAATAAATTGGCATATTAGTCACATTAGTTATATTGGCATATTAATCATATGGTCCACGGTGCGCGCGTGGGTTGATCTACCAGGCGGTTTGCCTCCTCATCGTTCACGAACCGTTCTGCTACCGGATCGAATTCAAGTGTCCGGTTCAGTTGGAGTGCCGCGATACCCATGTTCACGATGGTGCAAGAGCGGTGTCCATTAATCTCGTTAAGGGCAAATTTTTGCCGGTTGGTGACGCACTCCAAGAAATCCACGTTCTGCTCTTCCGGTTCGGGGAAGTCGGCCAGCTTCTTTTGCCAGTCAGGTATATCGCACACGAAATTGCGGTATACGTTCCCGTTGGGCCCGGCGATATAGGGTGTGTCCGGCGTGCCGTAATCTCCACCCCACAGGATGATCTGGCAACCATCGTCGTACGTGTAGGTGACCGAGCGCCAGGTGCCCACCGCGTCGGGGTGTTGCTGAGGAGCGTCTACCTCTACTTTCACGGGGCTGGTGTGGTCCTTCCCCAATAGGTATTGCACCGGGTCGATATAGTGTTGTCCCATGTCGCCTAACCCCCCGCCGTCATAATCCCAGTATCCGCGGAACGTGCTATGTACGCGGTGCGCGTTGTAGGGTTTGTAGGGTGCCGGTCCCAGCCACATGTCGTAGTCCAGCTCTTCGGGAATGGGTTGTGGTTCCAAGTGGTTTTTCCCCACCCAGTAGAATTTCCAATCAAACCCGGTATGCTTGCTGATTGTCACTTTTAGTGGCCATCCAAGCATGCCGCTATCTACCAGTTTTTTGAGAGGCTTCACGGGTGTGCCTAACCCGTAGAACGGATCCTTAAAACGGAACCAAGTGTTTAGTCGGAATATATTGCCATGTTGCGCGATGGCTTCCCGTACTCGCTTGCCTTCACCGATGGTGCGGGTCATCGGCTTCTCGCAAAAGATATCTTTTCCCGCTTTAGCCGATTCAACAGACATGATCCCGTGCCAGTGAGGTGGGGTGGCGATATGCACGATATCCACGCTTTTATCAAGGATTAGGTCCCTGAAATCATGGTAAAGATTAATTTTGTCCTTTACAAGCGCCGCGCCCTGTGCAAGGTGTTTCGTATCCACGTCGCACATGGCAACCACGCGCGTGTTATCGTAAGGAATGTGTCCCCTGCCCATTCCTCCCACGCCGATAATACCTTTAGTGAGCTCGTCGCTCGGCGCGATCATCCCTTTCCCTAGCACGTTACGGGGCACCAGGGTGAGCAGCGTGACGCCGCCCATCGTTTTTAAAAATTGCCTTCTGGAAGTCATTAGTAAATTAATATTTTGTTGTTTTTGGGTCTGTTTAAAATGTTTTTTGCAAAAATACGCCTTTTACTACTCAAACGATAGGATGTTTGGCGAAAAAAATAAAAATTGTGCCTATATATCCCCTCTTGATTGTTAATAAAGGTTCAATAAATTTAGACTATTCTTCGCCATGGCATAACTCAAGCAAGCTTGGTTCTGCTCATTTGGCTTAACAGAATAGTTGATATTCCTGCCGGTTTGCTTCCACGTGGGGAGTCAATTTCCAAGCGGTAAAGATAAGGGAATAATGGCCAAGGATACCCTAATTAACGCAAAAGGGGGGGCATAAAAATCAAAACCCTAGGGAAGGGTTAGGGCTCGGTTTTTGTAAAAGCCATTGGATAGGAGATCTTATCCCGGATGGTTCCGTCCAAGGCGTGGAGCCAAGTGTTAAATTCCCGTTTCCCCTCTTTGAGCACCACCACGCGTGCTCCATTGATTTCAGGGGTGTAGGTGGTCTTCCAACCGCTGAAGTGTCCGTAAGCCAAGGCTATTCCATGATAGTACACGATATAGTCGTTCACGTGATCGTGCCCCACGAAGGTGCCCATCACATCGCCCATCTCCCGCATCGAAAAGAACATGCCGGTGTTGAGTTCAGGGCCGCACTCGTCTTCCTTCCGTACCCCGTAACGCCTGTTTTTCTCGTCGTTAAATGCCAGCCGGTACTCGGTCAATGGAATATGAAAATAGGCCAAGGCGGGCAATGGTTCCAAGTTATTCTTGATCGTGTAATGCAAGCTCTGTTTCCTGTACCATTGTATTTGGCCGGGCGTGATCCAGTCGTACCCACCCACGCCATTCATCGAAGAGTAATCACCGGTATCGAAGCAGTATACCAGGGCTTTTTCTTGGAGCGGCTTCGTGCTGCCGTAGATCGGGATCACGTTATCCATGACCCTGCCTGGGCTTTCGCTAAAAGCCTTGTTAATGTTGTAAGGATAGGCGGTAACCATCTCCGCTATTTCCTCTCGTGTTACGCCATACTCGTGATCGTGGTTTCCCAGCGTTGCGGCGAACGGGATCTCTCGCTCGATGACAGGTGCCGTGATTCGGTTCCACCCCTCCCGCACCGGACCGGTAACGATATCACCGGTGAAGACTACCAAGTCGGGTTTTTCAATATCCAGTATCCTATCGAGGAGCAACAACGTGGTATCTGATCGAGGATCGCCATGTTTGTAATGCATATCGGTAAACTGCACGATTTTGAACGTTTCATCTTCGTTAAAAGAGAGTTTTTGCGCGTTCAGCCCGAAAGCAATCGTGTTAACCAGTAAAAAAAGGACCCATTTCTTGTTCATTGGAATTCAGTTGAAAAGTGTAAATAATTCGTTTTGTTCTTCTCTAAAATAGGCTATAACATATCAATAATCTGATCCATCCGTTTTGAAATATCCTTTAGATGATTCCGATCACCGCCTGGAACCTCAGCGATGAGCCAACCGCCTTGGTGATTAATCTCGTTCACCGCTTGCATTACCACAGGCCAGTTATTATCGCCCTCCAGCAGGTCTATCTTGAACCCTTCCCATAATCCTTTCGAATTCATTAATTCCCGGCTATACTCTTTGATATGAAGTTTCACGATGCGCCGGTTCAGGGTACGAATCCAGTGCTCGGGCCAGCCGTAGCGTAGTACATTGCCGATATCGAAATACCATCCCACGAGGGGATGATTGATCTCGTCCACGTATCGCTTCGCTTCTACCGGGCTTATGAGAAAATTATTCCATACGTTTTCCAGCCCGATTTGCATGCCGGTTTCTTCCGCATAAGGGATCAACTCCCGGATAGATTGCTGGGAGGTGATGTATGCCTGCTCGTACGATACCTTCTCGTTTACCACGCCGGGTACAACCAGCACGGTGTCTCCTCCAAGTTCTTTTACCTGCCGGAGCGATTCGGCTACCGACTCGATGCATTTTCTTCTCACACCCGGATCGGGATCGGAAAGAGGTGAACTCCAATGATCTTTATTCACGACACTGGGAAGCTCTATCCCGGATGCCGCTTTTGCTTCTAATAATTCAGGGATCGTGAACTCGGAAGGAGTATTTAGCTCGATACCATTAAAACCCAAATCTCTTGCAAGCTTGAATTTATCGGTCAATGATAACTCTTCGTTGATCATTCCATACCCTAATCCCTTCTTTAATGTTAACCTGCCCGGGGTGCTTTTCCTTTCTGTTGGCGTTGACCGCGCGTTGGCCGCGGCTGCCAACGGCGATGCTGCCGCGGCACCCGCGATGACTGCCGCGGATTTTATGAATTCGCGTTTGTTCATGTTCTTCATTATTTAAATTCGGTAATACCCGGGATGGCAATTGAAAGATCGTATTTGGTGTCCCACGAGATATTCTCCGGGAACAGGATCTCGGTAGAATCAAGTGCCTGGTCAAAAGTAATGGTTTGCCCTGAGTAAGCAGCCATTCTTCCGGCCAATGCTAGCAGGTTGGAACGTGTCATCCACTCCCCGTCGTTGATGGGTTTGTTTGCCCTGATGGAAGCAAATAATTCATCGTGTTCTACCTGGTACATACCACGTACTTCTGTTTCTTTGTAGGCATCTGCATCGGTGAATTTGGTCTCGTCCGCCAAATTCCAAGGATTCTTCCCCGTGATCTTATGCTCGCCTGTCCTGCAATCCACGTAGCATCTCCCATCTTCACCAATCAACTCCACGGCATAGGAAGGAGTTGTTCCGTTTTGTTGACGGCAGAAAAAGTAGATTTTCGTGCCGTTGTCGTATTCGTAAGTCAGCCCGAAATGATCGTAAACATTCCCAAATTTGGGATCTGTACGCTTTTGTCTTCCGCCGGTACCGCTAATCTTTATCGGAGTCTTGTCTCCCATTGCCCACGAAAACATGTCCACGCTATGGATGGCCTGTTCTACCAGGTGATCTCCTGACAGCCAGTTATAGTACAGCCAATTTCGTAGCTTATACTCCATGTCCGACCAGCCTCTTTGTCGTTCCTTGAACCACAACTCCCCCGTGTTATAGGTGGCTTCTCCTCCCAGTATTTCACCAATCTGCCCGTTCAATACCCTGCCAAAGGTATCTCTTTTGGGTTGGTGGTATCTCCAGCAAAATCCCGAAACCAAGGACAGGTTTTTCTCTTTTGCTTTTTTAGCAGCTTCCATCACCCTGCGAAGCCCCGGTGCATCTACCGCGAATGGTTTTTCACAGAAGACGTGTTTGTTAGCATTTACCGCGGCTTCGAGATGCTGGGGCCTGAAGCAAGTGGGGGCTGCCAATAAAACGACATCTACATCGGAGTCAATCAATCTTTGATAGGCGTCTAACCCGACAAATTTGTTGCTATCGGAGACCTGTACTTTATTGCCGTATTTCCCCTCGAGGGTCTGGAGGGAGCTTTGCAGTTGGTCTTCAAACGCGTCGGCCATGGCGGTTAAAATTACATTAGGGTCGGCGTTCAAGGCTTCTCCCGCCGCTCCTGTTCCCCTTCCACCGCATCCAATAAGCCCTACCTTGAGGGTGTTGCTGTTCCCCGTCCATATAGAACGGGACCCCAGTGATGCGCGAGGAACAAGAATGGTCCCCGCCGTGGCTAACCCTGCTGTCTTGATGAATTTTCTTCGTGAATAGTTCATAGTAAATATTGTAATTTGTTCAACTTTTAGGCAATGTTGATGTTTAGGCTATTAATTTCACGCCCGATACGAGCGCACTCGCGAACCCGCGTATGCTATCCAGCAGGGCCGCTCCGGAATCATTGATTCCACGAAGGGATAAAGATATATAAAAAATCTGTTTATAGGTTGTTCGCGAGTAATTTTTCGGATACTGTTTCTTGTTGGGTGAAAGCAGGTTTTTCATCCTGATTGGTGCAATTTAATTAATATGCTATTACTTATAACGTTCTTTATGAAATTTCTTTTTCCCGTAATTCATTCCATTTTAATATTTTAAAATCGCAAGTAGATATTTTTCTCTACTTGCGATTTAATAACATTGTATGGCAAGTACATTCTATTTAAAGAATTGAGTTGACTATTTTATTAAAATAATTTATTGATTCTTTAATCTCAGGTAGATTGTTTTCCCAATTAGCCTCATATTCAATTGTAAAATATCCTTTGAAATTTTGTCTATCAAGTTCCTGTAAAATCTCTTTCACATTTAGTACGCCAGTTCCCCAGACAACATCTTCAAACATATTTTCTTCACCCAGTGCAATATCTTTAAAATGCAGAGAAATCAATTTACCTTCCAATTCTCCAAGTGCAGGAATTGGCTCAATATTCATTCTCTTATAATGACCAACATCAGCGCAAGAACCTAAAAGCGAACTTCTATCCCCTATATAATCAAGTAGAATTTCCGGTTTCCAGTACGAATTTTCATTAGGATGATTATGAACAGCTACTTTGATATTATATTCCTTGGCAAGATTCTCAACCACATCCCAGTCTTCACGGGCCGGTTCGGCACTAATAAATTCCAGTTCCATATTTTTGGCAAAAGGAAATACCTGAGCCCATTCATCTCGGCCAGCCGTCCATACACCCGAGGAAATAATCTTTATATCTTTGGAAGCTGCCAGTTCTTTTAGTTGTTTTTGTTGGTCTAAAGTAAGTCCATATCCAAAAACTGCATCGTTAAATTCAGGACCCATTCTTTGACCGGGATATATTTCAATATAATTCAGTCCCAGTTCTTCTGTTTTGTTTAAAGCTTCGGGAACAGTAAACAGATGAAATGTATATGATTGCATAGACAACTTCCAATCTTTACCATCTTGTTGGGTTACTTCACTCTCATTGCTTCTCTTTGCACTTGCATTACCCCTACATGAGTAAGCCACTAAAATAGATGCAAAAGCTACAACTATCAATAATATTTTTCTCATTTCTTGTAAATTTAAAAACAGGAGCCCTGTTATAAAGGACTCCTGTAGGTTAATATGTCTAAACATTTGGCATTTTGGGAAGATCAAACCCATTCTGATAAGTATGATTAATCCATTCATTAGCCATTTCCAATGCATTGAATTCCTCAAACCTCCTATCGAATCGTGGGTCACCATCAATTACTTCGTAATTATCGACAGTAACAATTCTGATTTTATCTGTGGGAGATATGTTTGAAAATTCCATCTTTTCTCCATCCCATTGTAGTTCACGATGTAACCCTTGTAAACCTGATAATCTGGTTGCCAGTACACCCATTACTACCATTTCATTGAAGGGACCCGAGAATTGAAAATTAGAAGAAGATTCTACTCTGTTTTCGGGTGATTCTTTACATGATCTAATCCAGTCTTGCTCATGAGCATTAGTTGCCCAGATATTGCCATCACCACCTTTAACTCTCGGGATCGTTGGCTCGGGCTCATTAAAATATTCCATTTTTGATAATGGCAGAAGTGTTGGATTCATGCCATAGCAACCGGTCATTATTTTACCCTTTGTGCCAACCAGAATAATTCCTCCGTTTGAGTCACCCATCATTTCACCATCTTTTAGTTCTTCGGGTCTGTCTGGAAGAAGTCCTCCATCATACCATAATACCTTTAACTCCGGCATTTTTACATTTCCTTTAGCCGGGCGTTTAGGGAATTTGTAAGTTACAACTTGTGCCTGAGGTGGTGAATAAAGGTTTGATAAAGTTGAACTGGCAGAAACACTAATCGGATATTTTAAATCAAGTGCCCAATATAATGGATCCATTATATGACATGCCATATCTCCTAACGCTCCTGTTCCAAAATCCCAAAAACCTCTCCAGTTCCATGGAGTATAAGCCGGGTCATATGGTCTCTTTTGAGCTGGTCCTATAAACAGATCCCAATCTAATGTGGAAGGAATCGATACTCCACCTTTTGGCTCTGGTAAACCTTGCGGCCAAATAGGTCTATCTGTCCAACAGTGAGCTTCATAGACATCACCAATAATCCCGGATTGTACCCATTCTGCTAATTGTCTGCACCAGTCAAATGAATTTCCCTGATTACCCATTTGTGTTGCAACTTTATACTTTTTAGCAAGCTCAGTAAGCAACCTGGATTCATACACACTATGCGACAAAGGTTTCTGTACATATGCATGTTTGCCTAAGGTCATAGCATGTGCCGTTACTCCTGCATGTGTATGATCGGGGGTTGCAACCATTATAGCATCAATAGAACTATCCATTTTGTCCAACATCTCTCTCCAGTCTTTAAACTGTTTTGCTTTTGGATAATCATTAAAGGTCTTCGAGGCATACCTCCAATCCACATCACAAAGAGCAACTATGTTTTCGGTATTCATATTCGCCAGATTACGTCTACCCATCCCCCCAACTCCTATGCCTGCTATATTTAATTTATCGCTAGGAGATTGGTGGCCAAACGAACTTCCCAATACTGTATTTGGAAGAATTGTTATACCAGCAGCTCCTACTGCCGCTGATTTTAAAAACTTTCTTCTTGTTAAATTTGACATAGTTGAATTTGTATTTAATTATAATTTGAATGCTGCGTGAGTACTCCATTTGATCTATCAATTTCAGCCTGAGGTATTGGAAATGGCCAGCTGTTTTCAGAAGCACGACTGCCTTTACCTGCATAACCGTATGTTGATGAGAATGCTTTCATATTTTTAACATAATCATCCCATCTTACCAGATCATACAGTCTCAGACCTTCCATTGCAAACTCAGCTCTACGCTCATATTTGATTACCTCAAGGAGGTCATCATCAGCACTTATTGCAAACTCTGTATCAAACAGATCATCGTTTATTTCTATCAGCGTTTCTTCAAATTTTCTCTTTATTGCAAAATCGTCAGTTTTCGAAGTGGTAACAAATGCTCTGTATCTTACTCTGTTGATATATTCGGCAACTTCTGTACTACTTCCCCCTGTTTTTAATAAAGCCTCTGCATAAATCAATAAAGCCTCGGAATATCTTATCCAATAAGGGGTCCATTTACTTCGTTGTAAATTACCTCCATCCCTGTAGTCAAACGGAACGAATGCTTTTCTGCTTTGTTGCAAACTAAAATTGTAGTAACCGGAGTAATCATGTACTTCCTCTTCCCCAGCTCTTGGAAATATATCACCATGCGATATGATTGTAAACATTTTTCGTGGATCTCTTTCATCGTAAAATGACGCTAAGTCTTCAGTAGGGACATTACCTCCCCATCCACCGACATTATTCCTTCCAACATTCATTATAGCAAATCCATCTGTCAGAATTCCAACAGAAGGGTCATACGTGTTTAATACTGGCAAAATAATCTCAGAGGAAGATAAGCCTTTTACATAGTCACCACCATATAAATCTTGAAAATCGCCCAAAGATAAGTTCCCATTATTTATCACTTCTTTTGAAGCATCTCTTGCTATTATATATTCATCATTTGAATTGCCACTAATTTTGTTTTGCTCCATTAATCCGGCAAAAAACAATGCAACCCTGGCTTTTAGAACATACGCGGCATCTTTGGTAACTCTACCTAATTCCGCGGAACTAGTGTTCTTTTTCCAAGGTAAATTAGAATCATTTATAGCATGATCTATATCTTGATATATTTGGGTTCTTATTTCTTCTATTGGTGATTTCTCTAACCGGGCTCCTGGTAATTGCACTTCTGTAATTAATGGTACAGATCCAAACGTATTCACTAAATCAAAATAGTACAACGCTCTTAAGAATTTAACTTCAGATAAATATCTTGAAATCGTCTCCTTGCTTACCGGCTCCTTATTTTTGAAAAATTCAGCATCTTCGTCAACGAAATGTTCTATTGCAATATTACAACGCCCAACACCCCTAAACCTGTTATCCCAAGTTTCCAGGAGTAAAGGATTATTTGATAATGGATATCCAGTTCCAACTTCAGTTGTCTGTGGTCTATCACCCGCGTCAGATCCACCTCCATCAGCATCGTCTGTGATTTCACTTCCAATTGCAACCCTGTTTATAGTAAACCCCCATTGATCCTTCATTGGATTATAACATGAAGTCAGTAGTTTCATCGCGGCATCGTCTGTTCCTAAATATGCTCCTTCATCCATTGTACCTAATGGCTGTCTTTCAAGAAAAGATTCACCACAGGAAGGTAAAAGAATGAGAAGTAATCCTATGATTAAGTATTTATATATTTTCATATTGATTCTTTTTAAAAGGTGATATTTAATCCAACCATATATGTTTTTGCTTGTGGGTAATATCCATCATCAACACCATTACTAAGTGGTGCAGATCTGCCAATCTCAGGATCAAGTCCAGAATATTTTGTAAAAGTCAATAAATTGTAACCACCTAACCAGACTCTTATATTACTAATTGTGTTTGCCGGGAAAATATTTTGTGGAATTGTATATCCAAACTGAATATTCTTTAACCTTAAATATGACCCATCTTCAACTAGCCAGTCTGATACTTGTAAATTGTTAGTGTTATCTGTATTAATCTGGAATTGATCATTAGTAGGATTAGTTGGTGACCATGCTTTCTCTAATAAATCTGCAGGTGCATTATACCATCCAACACCTGAATTCATATCAATTTTTTTAGCATTCATAATTTTGTTACCGTAGGTTCCTTGAAATAATGCTTGTAAATCAAAACCCTTATAGTCGAATGCAAAATTTAGCCCATAGCTGAATTTGGGGAAAGGATTGCCAATATCTGTTCTGTCATTCGCGTTAACGATCCCATCTCCATCAACATCAATGAATCTCAAGTCACCTGGTCGCGCAGTCGGTTGTATAAGACCACCCTCGCTATTCTTGTAATTTTGTACTTCAGCTTCACTTTGGAAAATACCATCGGTCTTTAAACCATAGAAGTAACCAATTGGCTTCCCTTCCTCGGTCTTCGTAGTAGTAACAGTAATCCAGCCTCCCCCATAAAGAGGCTCTCCACCTCCAAGGCTTAAAACCTCGTTTTTGAACGTGAAAAGATTTGCTCCAAAAGAATAATTAAAGTCATTAATTGAATTTCTATACTTCATATCAATTTCCCATCCTTTGTTCTCAATACTTCCCGCGTTTACCCATGGATTATTTGGAAAGCCTAAGTATGATGGCATAGGTACTTGAAGAAGCATATCTTTGGTTTTCTTTATAAAGTAATCTACATTTAAAGTCAAACTATTATTAAAGAAACCTAAGTCTAATCCTATGTCTAATTGCTCTGTCGTTTCCCATTGCACTTCAGGATTACCCATTTGATTATTACCTCCAAATAGTTGAGGAGTATAACCTGAACCAAATAAATGATAACCCCAATTTCCAGTATAAGTTGACAAGTAAGCTCCCCCACCAATAGCCTGATTACCAATTCTACCCCAGCTTAATCTGAGTTTACCTTGGCTTAAATCTTCAAAACCAGACATAAACTGTTCCTCAGAAAAATTCCAGCCTAAAGAGAACGAAGGAAATGTACCCCATTTGAAATCGGGTCCAAAATTAGATGATCCATCCCTACGAATATTTGCAGTAAACAAGTACTTATTATCATATGAGTAAAATACTCTAGTAAAGAAGGATTGCAATGCCGATTCAGATTTGTATCCACTAACCGCTGGGTTTTTTGAAGCTGCATTTAAAATTCTTTGCGCGAAACTATTATTTACAAGACCTTGTCGTGATGCTGTGGTTTCCTCATATTTAGTTTCTTCCGCGGATGTACCAACCATTGCAGTTAGCTGGTGTGCCTCATTAAAGTTTTTATTAAATGTCAGCGTGTTATCCCATACCCAATAATCAGAATTTTGATAATGTTTACTAACCGTTGCATCTACTGCAAACTGTTCTCCATCAAGATAATATTTTGGAGTAAAGCCGTCTGATCCACCTCTGTATAAATCAATATTAAATCTACTGTTAAAGGTTAACGAGGGTAAAATGTCGATACTTAGATCGACTCCACCTTTAACTGCTACATCTTCCCACACATTGTCTTGTCTAATTCTTGTCTGGGAAACAGGATTTTCTTTATTAGAATATAGAACCGGGGCAAACCATGAATACGCATCATTTGGGTCAATTTCGTTCATAAAGAAAGATGATTCTAAAAAAGAAGGAATATTCGTCAGACCTGTTCTGTATACCGGAGTAATAGGATCAGATACAAATGCAATAAAGGCCGTGTTAAATCCTGGAGATTGTTCTAAAACATTTCTTCTGGATTGTTTGATAAGACCAAAGTTAGATGATAACTGTAGCCAATTATAAATCTGATGGTCAATATTTGTCAGCCAAGAAACCCTGTCATAATCAGAGCCTTTAATAATCCCCTTTTGATCCATGTAGCTAAAATTGCTGTGATATGAAAGGTTCTCTGACCCACCGGAGATTGAGAAATCATAATTTTGAACTGGAGCATTTTTATGGTTAACTTCTTTCCACCAATTAGTACCTTCATCACTACCAAAATTTGTTCTTAAAAACTGAAGAATCTCACTTTTTTGGTTTTCAGAGAAGAATGGATTATTACCCGCATTGATGTTTGCAAGATTTTTATAATCCATAAACTGAGATGCGTTCATCATATCATATACAGCAATAGGATTCTGAACGCCATAATATGAGTCGAAAGTCATTGTTGTTCTTCCATCTGCCTGGCTTCTATTGGTAGTAATAATTATTACGCCGTTTGCAGCACGAGAACCATAGATTGCTGTTGCCGATGCATCTTTTAATATCTCCATAGAAGAAATATTATTGGCATTCAGCCAACCTATATCTGTTTGAGGGAGTCCATCAACTACATATAAAGGGTCGTTATTATTCACAGTACCAACTCCTCTAACTCTTACGGCCGGTGGGGTTCCAGGACTACCTCCTGTTGAAGTTACCATTACACCCGCGGTTTGGCCCTGCAACGCATCTGCTACACTTCGGACGGGTAGATTCTTTAAGTCTTCACCTGAGATTTGGCTAAGAGCACCTGTTAAGTCACTTTTTCTCATTGTTCCGTATCCCACAACAACTAGCTCTTCTAATGCTTGAGTGTCATCTATTAAAGTGATATTGAAAGTTTGTTGATTAGTAGTGCTTATTTCTTGCTCTAAATACCCGATATAGGTAATTCTTATAACAGCTTCATCTTCTACGTCCAATGAGAAATTTCCATCAATATCGGTTACCGTTCCGTTTGTGGTGCCCGTTTCAATTATATTTGCCCCAATGATGGCCTCGCCATATTCATCTACCACTTTTCCGGTGATCTGCCTTTTTTGTTGTTCAACAATTACTGCTTCAATTTTTGTGACTATTTCTCTACCTTTTACATATGACAATAATATATGATTTCCTTCCATTGTATAGTCAATGTCTTTATCATTCAGTAGTGAGTTTAAAACTTCTGAAACAGCTTGCTGTTTAGTTCTGACCGTTACTTTTTCATGAATATTTACCTCGTTGTTATAGATAAACAAGTAATCGGTCTGTTTTTCGATTTCATTCAATACTTCTCCAAGAGTAGAGTTTCGTTTATTGATCGTGACTCTGGCATTTTGGGAGTGTCCAATTTCAGCCATGGAGCATAAAACACAGGTGAATAGCAGGATTACAGTTGCTCTCATAATCAATAAAAAATGTTTAATGGGTACTTTATCGGTTAAATCGCTACCCGTTGAATTGTTTTTCTTCATACATTTGTAATTGTTTTAAGTTAATACATAAGTACTTCTTCGTTGTGTTGACTGAAACATCAAATCGGTGAGCGTTGCAGCGCTCGCCGATTTTTATTTTTGCTTGTTTACTCTTCTACTCCATAGGCACTTTATTTTTTCTTGTTACTATTTTATATAGATGGCTCCTGTATCTTCATCTCTTTCATAGGTGAACCGGATACTGCGTTGCAAAACCCGTAACGCGTATTCAACGCCATCGGTTTGCCGGAATTTTCCGGTGTAAGTATGCTGAGGTAGTTTATCCGTGCGAATTTGAATATCCACGGCAAAATACTTCTCAAGGGTGGAGAGAATCTCCTCCAACCCTTTATTTTTGAACGCGATCAGACCATTCCGCCACAGGTATATATCGGAGTCTGTTATCGTCGAAATCATAAGCTGGTTGTTTTCTAACGAACCCTTTTCGTTTGGCCTAAGCGATACGAGTTTCGTATCGTCTTTGTAAATATCCACCCCGCCTTCGAATAGGCTGGTGTTGAAATTACTAAACCGCGAGTAAGCTTCCACGTTAAAAGCAGTTCCGGTGACATGCACATCGCCTTGTCCCGTTTTCACGATAAATGGTTTTTCTTTGTTCTCACTCACTTCAAAGTATGCCTCCCCGTCAAGAAACACGGTCCGGTTGTCCTTGGCAAATTCAGTAGGGTACTGGAACTTGGTGTTGGCGTTTAACCAAAGATTCGTGTTGTCCGAAAGAATAAGATTGATGCGTTGCCCCGCGGGTACCATAATCGTGTTATACTGCTCTGGTGTACTCTTCTTGCTAAATAAGAAGATGCCGCTTATAATGAGTAGTAGAATTACAGCGGCAGAGGTGCTTATAATCCATGAATAGGACAAACTCGAACGCTTTTGTTTCCTTAAATTTGAGTCCTTAAGGGAATTCAGAATCAATGAATCATAAACAAATCGCTCTTCGTTGAAAATATCTTTATTCAATTCTGAAGCGCCAATCCAGTCCTGTATCTGTTTTTCCTCTTCAAGCGAGGACTTTCCATCAAAAAAACGATGTAGTAAATTCCTATTCATTCTTCTTTAACTCTTACTCGTGTATATTTAGAAAACATTTCAAAAACTACTTACCCTAAAAAAACAGGTATAATTAACATGTAAGGGTAAATTCATCATAAAAACTCGTTCAACGATTTACGCAGCTGGTCGAGGGCTTTCGAAACGTGGTATTCTATCGATTTTTGACTGAGTTTCATTTCCCGGGCAATCACGTGATATGAAAGCTCCTCGACGCGGCTCATCAGGAATATCTGCCGTGTTTTCTTGGGTAGTTGACTCAATGTGGTATCAATAATCTGTTGTATCTCTCCAGAGAACAAGAAATCAGGGTCGCACGCTTCCAGCGTGCTGATCTTTGTTTGTAACACCCAATGGGAATGATCTTGCAACGCGGTTGTCACGCGTTGCTGTACTTGCAGGTGTTGCAGGTGATTGAGGCATTTGTTTTTCACGATGGTTAGAATATAAGCTGGTGGCCTGGTGTCGGCCGGGAGCCGTGAACGGTTTTCCCAGAAAGAGACAAATGCTTCAGACACGAAATCTTCCGCTGCCTGCCGGTCTCTCACGTAGCCCACCGCGAATCGAATGAAACGCTCGTTGTAATCAGCGAAAAGTTTGTTAAAACTTTCTATATCGGAAAATGACCCCATTCGATAATAACTTTAATTGGCAAATATATACAAAATTTCGAGATCAAGTTTAGTTTGAACAGAGGCATAGGCTTCAGCACCCTTTTGCTCGAGGAAATTTTTTCTCAAATACATGAAAACGGTGTATATAGAATGTTCATATCCACCTGATTTTGCTGTTTTTTAAGTTAAAGGATTAAGTGGAAATTGTTCCTTTGAATATAAAAGTATATCTTTAGATCATTAAACAGTTGTATTTGATTCAAAAGTTTTATCAGGAGACATATCTTTTCCATTTTATTTAAATTACCAGATGAGAGAATGGTGCCTAATATTATTATCCTGCTTGTGGTCAAGCCATCTTTTCGGGCTTTCCCAAAATTTAGACTCGTTATTAAGCGAACTGGATGGAGCTATTTTAGAACGTGGAACGTATTCATATAATAAAGAAGCAATAATTACCGCGTACAAGCAAGAGAAGAAATTTACAAGGGATACAGCCGAACTAATAAATATTAACCGGAATATTATCCAAGAGTATAGTAGTTTTATCTGTGACTCCGCTGAACATTACACCATTGAGAACCTGTTATTGGCCGAGGGTATCAATAACGAGGAGGTTCAAATAGAATCTCTCCTGCAATTATCCTATTTCTATTCGTTATCAGGATTATTTTTGCAAGCTCGTGATATTTTTGAACAGCTGAATTACGACAATTTATCTGATGAGCACAAGGCCAGGTATTGTTGGAACCATATTCGATATTACGAGAATCTCATCTTTTACACGAATGACACGAAGTATTCCCAAGAATACGAAGAACAAAAAGAAGCATACAGGAACAAAGTTATTGGTCTATTAGAAGAAGGTACGGAAGAGTATAATAAAGAATTGATCCATACACTCCAGTCGGGGGGATTATTTACAGAGGCAGAAGAACTGTTATTATCGATTTTTCACGACCAGAAACGGGGAACGCATGATTTCGCGATGGCAGCCATGAATCTTGCCAAGTTTTATAACCGCGTGAAGGACCGCGACCAAGAAGAATACTACTTACTGGTCGCGGCAATCACTGATATCGAGCTGGCTGTTAAGGAAAATGAGGCATTGTTGTCATTGGCCGTGAACCTGTACGAGGATGGTGACATAGCCAGGGCATACGAATACATGAAGGTAGCGCTGGACGACGCCCTTTTTTATAACGCCAGATTTAAAAACTCGGTGATCGCTCGGGTACAACCCATTATTGAAGATACCTATTTGCAAAAAATTTACGCGCAACAAAAGAATCTACGAAACTACTCGATCCTTACCAGCCTGTTCGCGTTGGTATTGATTATCACTCTGTTTTACCTGTACCTGCAAGTTAAGGCGGTTTCAAAAGCTAGGAAGGAACTTCGAATCATGAACGAGGACCTTTTGCAATTGAATCGGAATTTGGATGAAGCGAACACCGTGAAGGAACACTATATTGGTTATTTTATGAACGAGTGCTCTATCTACATTAATAAACTTCACAAGTTTCGGAAAGATGTAAAAATGAATATAAAAACCGGTCAGGTTAAGAATATATATAAACTATCGACGGATGAACTAGGAACGGATATTGCTGAACTACATTCCAATTTTGATAAAGCTTTTCTCGCGTTGTATCCAAATTTTGTCGGGGAATTTAACTCTCTACTTAAAAGTGGGGAGGAATACGTGGTTGAGCCGGGTGAGTTGAATAATGAGCTTCGGATATTTGCCCTTATCAAGTTAGGAATCACGGATGTAAAACAGATCGCCGACTTCTTGCATTACTCGGTTCAAACCGTGTATAATTACAAAAGCAAGGTAAAAGGAAAAGCAATGGCCAAGAGCGACCAATTTGAGGAGATGGTCATTAAAATCGGAAGTATAAATTAAAAAACAGTCCCGGTGAAAATAACTCTCACCGGGACTGTTTTCCCATGGAGTGTTATAGTCCAATGACAGACAGGGGAACTCTTATTGCTTTTAACCTGTAATAATAAGCATTGAGAGCCTTGTTGCCATTCTCGTCCATGTAGAAGTCTTCTTGATCGCACGCTGCAAAATTTAAGCAGTATGTGAGTAACAATTCTCCTTGATCATTGGTGAAGTATGGGTGGATGATCGGTGTGTAGAATCGGGCTTTGTCCCCGTTAATGTACTCTTGGATCTCGTACACCTTTACCTTGTCAGACCACGGACCCACGGGCGAAGAGGAGTAGGAGAGGTAGATATTTCTCTCTTCCGTGCAGAAAAATCCTTGGTCCATTGACATCATAATATAGTTATTTCCTAGTTTCGCGACACTGGTGGTGGCTTTCGACGTGGTTACCGGTTGTTTCGCTTCCGCGTTTGTTGTCCATCCTGTTCCGTTCCAAAATTCCCAATCCTGCAAAGGGTCAGCTTCTTGGAATCGCCTCACGAACACGTTGGAATTGAATCCCAGGAAATCGGTTGCTTCGTTGCTGTAACAATAAACATATCCATCCCCACCACGAACCATGCCGTCGGGGCCACCTACATTGACAGGTGTCTCTCGCTCGACCTTCCAAGATGTTCCCCCGTTCTGGTGCAAGATATACAAAGCGCTGTTCTTTGCATCGAGCCCCTGTCCTTCTCCCGCGTAGATGTAGACCTTATCTTCTATCTCTATGCCTGTTCCAGGCCACGTCCAGTCGAGTCCTTCTTGCACGTCCATCATCTGGTAAACTCTATCCGGGTGTTTTGTATCCGGGTTAATTAGATTAACTGCATCGGAAGGGTTCCAATTCTCTTTCGAGGGTTGAACAAGTATCGAGTTATTGTATTTAAAAAAGCTATTACCATTCAGGACATCGGGACCTAACATTTGTCCTGAATCCCAAGCATCTTCCGTGATCCATAAGATCTTCCCGTTGTTTTCGCCCCACGTCAATGGAATGCTATTGCCTTGGTCAAAAGCTACCGATCCCATGCCGGGTTCATTCCTTCGGAAGAAGTTCTGAACTTCAACGTCACGATAACTTTCAAGAGGGATGTTATTCAGGTACCATTGTTGACTGTTTGCTTCGTTTTCTGAATCGAGCCGGGCCACCCCATAGCCGGTTTCATCCACCATTGATGTTAACAGCAACTCGCTTTGCTTGTGGATGATCTCGTACAAGCCACTCCCGAGGTCATTGAATCTCCATAATCGGCGATCGGGGGTCTCTTCGTCTAATTGATCTTGGTATACATCTGCACCACCATTTGAACCTGTTAGGTAAAGCCCGCTAAAAAGGTTCTTAATCGTGTAATATTTTAATCCATTCTCCTCGGAATCAAAGATAAGATGCCATTTTTGCCATTTCTCGTTGTTATCCCGGTCCACGTCGGCCAAGGCCTGATCCCAATACTTATCGTTATACAGGATATCTCCTTGAATCCCAAGCGTGTTGCCATTCTGGGCATTCGCGATGATATAGGCCCCGTAATCAGAGAGCACGTGTGATTCCGCGACACGAAAAAAAACAGTCCATTCTTGCTCTTTACCGGAAGCGGCAACCACTCTATAAGTATATTGTTGATTGGATGATATGTTGATGCTCTCTCCAGATCGAGGGAAGACATCCGCGTCGTCGGCAACCACGATTGAAGGGGTAATCGCGGTTAAATCCAACGAGGAAATAATAGAAACCCGCACGGTGTAGTTTGAATAATCGATCACTTCGTCCCCTATTTGACCATTTTCAATTTTGAATGATTTTATCACGACGGTGGGGCTGGGAAGGGGGCTGATGTCGCTTACGCAAGATGTAAACAGGACTGTCAGCAGTATGATTATGTACTTAGTCTTCATTTTTGATGATTTTTATTGTTATCTACAGTTACCTTGTTATGATTTGTCAGATAAGCTGGGTAACTTTTTTGATTCATGTTTCGCAATCTGTACCCGGTTAAAAATTAAGAGATAACCTTTTTCTCTCCGACTGATTGTATTGCTTATGAAGCAGATCAACTCCATTTTTACAGAGATCAAGGCTTGCCTCCATGGTAATGGTTTTTTCTTCTCCGGGCATTAAAGTGAAATAGTTGTCATTTATTAACACGGGAAGTATCCGCTTCCCAGTTTTCGTGTCTATTAATCTCAAACGATTCCCGAAAGCAACGGTCGACGAGTTATTCTTTACCTTCAAACGAATGGTGCCCGTATCGTTTTTAGCGTTCACGTCTTTGCCCATTATATCTATCGCGAGATCAGCCGAAGGAAGCTTGTTCAAATCAGTATAATCCAACTCATTTTCCCCGTTCCGCCAATAAAAGTTCTCCGAGATCAGGTTACCGTCGGCGTCACTTAATGCAAGCGAGATAAAATGGAGTGGTGTCAGTTTATCATCCAACCGGGTATCATCGCTATTAAAATTAAGCCGGAAAGCCTCTTTCAAATTGGCAGATGGCACATCCAACCGCGCGGAACTGGCAAATGACGCTACCTCTTTGCCATCCAAGCCATAAACGCGCGCGGATGCGATCACCCCGTTCATATCTTCGGAAGAGGAGTTAATGACCTTAACACTGTTATTGGAGGCATTCCACTGGATGTGGCGTGGTTCGCATGCTTTCTTGGCACCCCAGTAAGCCCCCGATGCATCGTAGTAATAATCGTAGGTTTGCCAGACAAAAGAAGGGTATGCCGACTGGCTCATCCAAATGAGGATTCCGGTGGCATCGTTCCACATTTTATCATTCCAGGCCTCGTACATCCCTTTCATCACTTCGATATTCAGGAGTTGTGCTTTTTCACAAAATTCCTCCAGGTTGGCTGATTCTCCAAATTGCTCATTCACCGCTTTTTTATAGTTGATGGGACTGGCATTGGAAGCTTCCTTCCCAAAGAAATGCCTGTTCCACACGGTTTCATCATCTTCCTTCAACTGTTCATCGGTTGGCAGCGGCCAATGCTGGTCTTCCGGTATAAACAGCTTCACGCTCTCGTATACCGGGAAGGTAGCGGTACCGATCTCGGTACGCAAGCCATATCCCCGGTCCGATCCATAAGGATAAGGAGGGGTGTTCCACGCCAGGTTACTGCCGGAGGTCTCGAAATGGTGCCTCGGCGGTTGGTTGCCCCACCAACCGCTACCGGAGAGACCGTCTTGGTTCGACGACGACTTGTACATCCTGTCATTATGGTCTTCCGACGCGACGATCCCCCGGAGATAATGATCCAGTTCAGGGGAAGGGTATGTTTCATTGGCACCGCACCACAAAGCGATGGACGGATGATTTCTCAAACGCCTTACCTTGTCCAGTGCATTTTGCTTGAAATGTTCCTTGTTGTCTACATCATTATAGGAGAAATATATCCAGAAATCGTCCCACACCATGATCCCGTGCCGGTCGCAATACGTATAGAACGCGTCATCGGTGACACACCCCGTCCACAAACGGATCATGTTGTAATTCATATCTTTGTGTAGACGGATCTTCTGCTCGTATTCCTTATCGGTAGTACGAAGCAGGTACTCGCTCATTCCCCAGTTCCCTCCTTTGATAAAGAGCTTCTGCCCGTTGATATAAAAAGTCATCACGGGCCAGCCGGCAGCATTTTGCTTGAACCGGTATTCATATTGCCTGATACCAAAAGTGATTTCCTTTGTGTCGGTTACTTCTCCACCCACTTCACAAGTCACTTCACAGCTATAGAGGTTGGGATCTCCATAACCATTGGGCCACCAGAGTTTTGGTTCCTTTACAATCAGTTCCTCAAATTGTTTCCGGTTCATATATACCTTGCCGGTCTCCCCGGGCTCGAGCGATATATTTTGGGATACCCGGATGTCTCCCGGTTGTATGGTAATGGTTACCTTAGCCTCTTTCTTTTTTGCCGAGGTATTATTCACCGCCGTTTCGAAAGACAAATAGGCGATTTCATTGGATTCCAGTTGAGACCGGATCCAGGGGTCTTCCATGACCACATCGCCGGTTACTTCAAGATATACTTTCCCGGTGATACCATTCAACCGGCCGGGCACGTAAGGCATCCAATCCCATCCGGCCGCAGCAAGATAAGTAGGACTGGAGGTTATGCCAAACGCTTCCGGGGCATCCCGGGTCTTTTTCTGGTCCGCGTCGTAAATCAAAACGGCAATGGCGTTTTTCCCTGATTGGTTGATCAGGTCGGTCACATCGAATTTAGAACGCAACATGTGCCCGCTCACATCCCTGGTGGATGTGTCGGTGCCGGATATCTTTTTGCCATTAAAATAGAAATCGGCATACCGGTTCGTGTTGTTGAAGTGAAGCCATACGCGTTCCCCTTCTTTCACCGATAACGGTGTATTGAATTCCGTCCTGTACCAGAAAGGGCGATTATAAAAGGACTCGTCTACCCGGTAAATGTTATCTCCATAATCGGGATCTTCTTCCAATCCAGCCTCTACATAAGCGGTAAACACGACACCGGGCACCACACCCTCTACATGATCTTTCATCTGAAAACCGGGTGTGGAGATTTCAAATCCCGATTGTGCCACGTCTGCTTGGGGTTTTAGCTCCCACCTGATACCGGGGGTGGAATTGTCTAAGGCGAACTCTCCGTGCCGCGCGTGAACGTCGCAAAATAAAGCCGATATAATCCAGATTATAAGCGGATTTGTTATTTCTTTCATGAAAAATATATGTTTGTCATTTTATTTTCGAGATACGGAGTAAGGACGATCCTCGTAGGCGGTTCCCCGTTCCTTGTTGGGTTTGTCGCTCATCACGAAGATCAGTTTCCCTCCCTCCGCGATATCCGAATAGGTGATCCAGTTCTTCGAGAACTCCTTCCCGTTTAAGGAGGCTGACTCTATATAGACATGCTCGGGACTGTTATTCTTTGCTTCTATAACGAATTGCTTCCCATCTTCCAGTGTAATCGTCGCTTTTTCAAATAAAGGACTTCCCAACACGTACTGGTCGGTGCCCGGGCAAACGCTGTAAAGACCCAGTGCATTCAACACGTACCACGACGAAAGACCCCCTTGGTCTTCATCTCCCGGGTATCCCTGCGGTGAGGCGTTATAGAGTTGTGTCATCACCTTGCGCGTGAGTTCCTGCGTTTTCCAGGGTGCTCCCGCGTAGCTATACAGGTAAGGGACATGCTGGCAAGGTTGATTACCGTGCGCGTACTGCCCCATATCGGCAGCAAGCATCTCTTTTATTTCGTGGATCACTTCCCAATACGCGCCTTTATCAAACTCGTTGGTGCCGGTGAAGAAAGTATCCAGGCGGGTAATGAACTTTTCCTCGCCTCCCATTAATTCTATCAGGCCTTCCACATCGTGAAATACCGACCAGCTGTATTGCGCGGAATTACCTTCGGTGAACGGGTTTCCCCAACGATAAGGGTTGAACTCGTCAAAGACCCAGCTGCCATCGCGGTTTCTTCCGCGTATGTATTCCACTTCCGGATCCCAAATATTCTTGTAGTTATACATCAACTCGCCAAAAATCTCTTCGTATTCTTTGTGGCCGATCTCTTTCGCGAGATAATAGGCGCACCAGTCATTATACGCGTATTCCATGGTCTTGGCCGCGCTCTCGCTCACGTCATAAGGGATGTATCCCTTTTCGAAATAATGCTCATGGCCTTCCCGGCCGCTGGAACCTCTCCAGAAGCTCACGTTGGTTATCTCGTGATAATAGAGCTCCAGCGTTTTTTCGGGATCGAAGTCGCGTATTCCTTTTGCCCAGGCGTCTGCCAACAACGAGATAGCGTGGTTCCCGATCATAATACCCGACATTCCCGGACAAGACCAAGCAGGGAAAAAACCGCACTGTTCTTTGGCGTCCAGCAACGACTGCATATAGCGTCCTTGCATGGTTGGATGCAGGATATTGGTCAACGGGAACTGCGAACGGAACGTATCCCAAAATCCATTGTCGGTATACATATAACCCGGGTGTACTTGAGAATCATAGGGGCTCCTGTAATAGGGCTTCCCTTCCTCGTTTATGTCGTAGAACTTATGGGAGAACAGGTTGGAACGAAACAGGCAGGAGTAGAATGTCGCCTTGTCTTCCTCGCTGCCGCCCTCCACTTTTACTCTTCCCAACAATTCATTCCAGAGCTCTCCGGCGGCATTTTTCACCTCCTCCAGATTCTTGAATCCACCCAATTCCTGATTCATGGTAAGTTGTGCCTGCTCGGGAGTGATGTAAGACATCGAAATCTTCACCTGCACGGTGCTGCCCGGTTCAAACTCAATGTAAGCTCCTTTGCCGTCACCCTCATCGGCCCGGTTTCCCGGGTTGACCTTATTTTCGCGGTTTTCCCACGTTCCATACGAGTGAAAGGGCTGATCAAAGGAGAGGACAAAGAAACCTCTCATATCTCCCGGAAAAAGGAAACCGCTGTGCACCCACCCGGTGATTTTTTGCTCTTCGGGCAATATCTCGATACTACTCTGGCCAATGTAACCATCCAGTACAAGGAAGGAACTCTCCGATTCAGGGAAAGAAAAACGCATCATGCCTCCCCGCTCCACGGGCGACATCTCCACGCGCACCTGATTCTCTAAAGCCACGGCGTAGTAATGGGGATGGGCTATTTCATTCTCATGCGAGAAACCAACGGCACGCTCATTTTCATCTACCGTCAATACCCCGGCCTGGGGCATCAGGCTAATGGTCGCGTAATCCCTTACCCAAGGGCTGCATTGATGGGTTAACTGGAACCCCCGGATAGTGGTAGCTGAATACTGGTACTTCCACCCATCGCCATTCTCGCCGGTTTGGGCGGAAAACGCGTGCATGGGGTAGGGTACCGCCACGGTGGGATAGGTATTCCCGTAACTGTAGTCGGGGTACGAATCGGTCCCTTGTAATGTATTCACGTAGTAAACTAAATCTGCCTGCTCGTTCTTAAGAGGAGAGCAAGCAATAATGCTAATTAGAATCAATGTAATAATTATTCTCATATTGTTTCTTTTTTAGGTTTCGTTTCTTTTTCAATAAATAGCGGCGAAAGTTCAGCGTCTGCTATATTCCCCAATTCCGGTTGGGTTCCGGCCCCATTTCTATCTCTAAAATTCCACCGGAAATAATCTCCTCGTAATGCAGAAAACATCTCTCCAGTCGCTCACCATTCAATCTCGCGTCCTGGATATAGATATTTTCTTCAGAATTATTATCCGCCTTGACGGTAAATGAATTTCCGGGGGAATGTGCCTCGTCTAACCGGATGGTTATCTCTTCGAAAACGGGACTTGTTATCTCGAAACGAAGATCGCCGGGACAAACTTGGTACAGGCCAATAGCAGCCAAAACATACCAGGCCGACATTTGTCCCACGTCATCATTCCCCACCAAGCCATTCACGCTGTTATTATAGGCCCTGCGGCATATTTCACGACTCCACTTCTGCGTTAACCAAGGATGGCTCAAATGATTAAACAGGAAAGGGACGTGATGTACCGGTTCGTTCGCGTGGTTATAGTAGTCGTTCCACATCATATCATCCGGCACGTTTTCAAAGAAATCGATCAAGTCGGCGATTACCTTTTCCTCTCCTCCCATCAGTGCTACCATCCCCTCCACATCATGCGGAACAAACCATCCCTGCTGGTAAGGGTTACTCTCCACGGTGCCGTATCCATCCTGTAGGCGGCCCCTTTCCGGCCATTCCTGCCATGTGCCGTCTTCCTTTCTTGCCCTGAACCAGCCTACTTGGGGGTCAAACACGTTTTTATAGCTTTGGGAGAGATGAAGGTATTTTTCGTAATCATCCTGCCTATCCAGTTTCTTGGCCAACTGAGACATGCACCATTCGGTATAGCTCAACTCAAGTGTGTTGGATATGGAAAATTCACCCACGGCATATCCCGCGCTCCCTGAATCGAGGGCATCGCTACGGACGGCAAAGCCCATTTCCTCGTTGCCATTCCTTTCACTGGTACCGAGCGCGATTTGGTAAGCTTTTTCGATATCGTAATTACCAATCCCCTTGAAGAAAGCATCGGTAAGTACCGATATGGCAGGGTTCCCAATCATACAAGCGCTATAAGCATTCATTAACTCCCATCTTTCAAAATAGCCTTTGCCACTCTCCTCCGCGAGCGTGACAAGTGACTGGATCATGTCGTTTACCAGTGTGGGGTTGATCAATGTCTGCAAAGGGAACTGGGCACGAAACACGTCCCACCCGCTAAAAACGGTTCTTTTCGTGAAACTGTCGGATTGGCGGATTTTCCCGTCCCCACCTATATAGTTCCCGTTCACATCCTCAAAAATCCTCGGGTCTATCATCGTGTGGTACAGCGCGGTATAGAAGATCGTCTTCTCTTCGTCACTCTTCCCTTTCACGTCTATCGTTTGAAGCGCGTTATTCCACGCGTCACGCGCTTCCTGGTGCACCCGGTCGAAATCCCAGCCCGGGATCTCTTTCTCCAGGTTTTCCCTGGCTCCTTCTAGGCTGGCAAACGAAATCCCAGTCTTGAATATGACCTCCTCACCTTCACGGGACGGGAAGTCGGTGAAAAATCCCAGGTGTTTGCCTTCCATTTCGGTTACGCCGTTTTCTACCCTGGCATTGGCCACCAATTCTTGGTATGCTTCCGAGGTGACAACCTCCCGCTTACGCGACATATCATCTGGAATTTCAGCGCTCCAGAAGCCATACGCTTCAAGCGGCTTGCTGAATTGCGCGTAGAAATACACCGTGTAATCGGCTTTGCCATCGCCATTTCCCCAGCCACCGCCTTCCGGTGGACATTCCATCCAGCCCGCGATCGTGTGCTCATCAATCACCTTGATGGATTGTAACGTGGATGTTCCTCCTACCCTTCTTGCGAGGTCGATTTGAATACGCGATCGGGAATTTTCCGGGAAAGTGAAACGGTAGATACCAGAACGTGTGGTCGCCGTGGCTTCCACTTTTACTTGATAGTCATCCAACAACACGGAATAATAGCCCGCCGACGCGATTTCGTTCTCTTTCGAATAACGGGAACGATAGCCCTTATCAGGATCACTCTCGGTGCCGGCGGCCGTTTTTAATTCACCGGTCGCTGGCATGATCAGGAAATTACCCAGGTCGCCATACCAGCCAATACCGCTCAGCTGGGTCATGGCAAATCCCTCTATTGTAGTGTGTTCATAGCTGTAACCCGATCCGTTATCGCCACCGGTAATCGTGTTAGGACTACATTGCACCATCCCGAACGGGGTGGTAGCCCCGGGGAAAGTCTTGCCAAGACCATGATATACACCGGCAGCGTCTATGCTTGTGCTGGCACCGATAAAGGGGTTCACGTACGAGGCATAATCATCCTCCATGTTATTATTGTTTGTACAGGAGAGGAGTATACACACCAACAAGAAGAGTGTTACGGGATAACTTCTATTCTTCATCATTCTTATTTTATTTTCAAGTCAATTAACCGCAATGTCACGAAGCCGAATTGGGGTAGGGTTATAGTTGTCTGCAACTGCCCATCCACCTTATTGCCGGGCGTTAATTCACGGATAGGATCACCTTTTAAATCTATTTCCTCTATTTTATCCATATCCACATGCCAGGTTACCGCGCGGTGAATCTCGCGGGAGGAAGTGTTGTAGATACGTACAAGCAGGTTGCCGTTCTCCACGACCATGGAAGATACTTCCAGGTTATCGCCGACTGTCCCGAGTATTGATCTTTCCGGTAGTCCGGGAGAACTTGAGGTGAACCGTGCTACCATTGGCTCATTCCACCGGCTGCTCGCTCTTTCCACCTCTCCCTTTTCCCAGTCACCGGAATGGGGCAGCAGCGCGTACCGGATCTCGGTAGGGCCATGTATCCTGTAATTCCTTCCCCACAAAGCCCTGCCGGTATATTGAACGGTCAATCCCAACGGCAAATCGTCGGTTTGCAGGTAACTGGTGGTATGGTCTGAAAAGAGGGCGACGCCATAATCCCGCTCCTCTCCGGTGACATCCACCCAGTGCAGGATCACGTTGTGTTTGATGCTATCCCAGCTCGAGTAAAGCGTGTTGTCGAGGCGGCTTTCAGTGACATCAAACGGTGCATTCTTAAATAACTTGCGACCTACATTGTCGAGGGGGAAGCGTACATGAAGTTTATAATCATCATTATAAAAGGCTTTATCCCGATCCGTGGCTTCATAATGCTCACCGTGGTCATACGCTCCAATCCCCGGTTGTCCATCCCAATCGATATGCAAGGTGAAATCGATACGCGGATTGTTCTTATAAAAAGTAATCAGTTGGTAGTAATTATGCCCCGCGATTTGGTTTTCGACCTTTACCCGGGTAAACAACGCTCCCTCTTCAATTACCGAGGCTCTGGCCCGGTTTTCAGCACCGTGATAAAATCTATCTTCCCGATAAAAAAAGCCTCTGAGGTCGTTCAGGTATTCGCCATCCTGCACCAGTTGCCTGTGCCCGTTTTTTTTATCGATCAGGCTGGTAATCGTGCCACCACGGTCGGGGTCAATAATTACCGCGTAGTAATCTGTTTCTATGGCAAGTTTTTCTGACGAAGGATTTATCCCTCTTTTGGCAGGCAGTCTCTTGTCACCCTGTTGCAACCGGTAGGTCGCGTATCCCATTGCAGGGACAGACGCTTCAAAGAACAGTTTCAGTACTCCGTTATTATCTTCCAATAATTGATGAGGAACAGCCTTGCCATTGGCATCAAGTACCGCCACCTGCCGATCCCCGAGAGATTCCGGCAAAACCAAGGCCACCTCTTCGGCACGTGCCGATCCCAGCGTGTTGTAGACCCGTATATATGCAGGATCGCCGCTGCTATTAAACAGGCTGGATATCTTTTCGGATGCAACCTGGTTCGCGGCGTCGGTCCACCGGGCTACCTTATCCACCCAGGTATCTCCCGGCGGGCCGTTATAGGGAACGATCCAGCAGTCATGGTGCTGGGCAAGCATCAATGTCCTCCATGCTTCGGCCATCTCCGCTTCCGGCCAGCTTGTGCCGTTGAAGAGATAATCCATCGCGGCCATCTTCTCTGCCGTGACGAGCAGGTTCTCGCTCACCCGTACCTGCCGGGCTATCTCCTGTAGTACCTGCGCGCCCCATACCAGTCCCGGTTTGATATTTTCTTGGGTGAAATACCAGTCTTCCGGTTCCACCTTCCCTTTTACCATTTCAAAATAATTGGTCCAAGTAGTATACACCGTGGGTTTGTACTCGCTGCCCCAGGGGCCCCCGGCCCATCCCGCGTCCTGAAAGCACATCCCCACCGGGAACTGTATGCCGTTGGCCAAACATTTTTCGATAAAGCTGTTGGAGTTGGTCCATGACTCGGTTTGCCAAGTTGATTCGGTAGAAAGCTCCTCCACGGCGTATCTGGGTACGGCGGGAATGGAAGTACCGTCGGGACCGATCCAGTGTGCCAGATCCTTTCCGAAAGCACTGGTATAGCCACCCCAGCATGTATTGGGATTTCTCAGCACCGCGTGGTTAAACCCAAATCCCTTTAATATTTGGGGGAGACTGCTCGTGAAGCATGGCTCCTCGGCCGAGTAAGTTTGGAAGGCGGCACTCGGGAAATACTCCTTCGTTTTTTTAATCCCGTAATAGAATTGGCGTATGATACTCTCGCCGGAGATATTATACATGAAGGGTTGAGCCCAAGTAGGATTCACGAACTCGATGCGTCCTGAAGGGCCTTCCTTTTCAAAATATGCTTGAAACGCTTTGAAGTTTTTCGCGTCTGTCACACTGACCGTATCCCAGGTCTCGGGCTCTATCTCCAAGTTTATTGCCCATCGCGGGTGCTTCTCCAGCTGCTCCACCATGAACCGGGCCTGCCATTGAGGATAATGGCCATAAATACCGCCATGATAGCCGTCCGCGAACCATGCTGTTTGTGCCCAAGCCGGAATTTTAACCATTAAAAAACAAAACAAAACAAAAAATGATAACCTAAATTTCCAATTCATCCTTCCAAATACCATACGGTTTCTTTTTACACGATTGCACTCGATCAGATTCTCACTAAAGCTATTCTTCTTTTCACCGGTTGATTTATTTCATAAATTTTCGATAGGATCAACTCCATTTCGGCTTGGCGTGTTTCGCGAAAGGATTGATGCATCATCCGGGCGTAATTCTCGCGTTGCATTTTCAACCAGGGGTTGTTTTCGGCTTCCTCATCCACCGCGTCGAGTGATGCCCGGTTATTGGCGAAGAGCAATCCCTTCTCCAGGAAAAAATTGAATTGTATCCATGCATAATCCCGGAAATTTCGCTCGATTTCCCAGCGTAATTCATTCAGGTGCATGATTGACAACGCTTGTTGATATTGTGGCGTCTTTGTTTCTGCCGCCAGGTTCACCCCTTTCTGCAGATCGTCAGACGACCAAACTCCAATCTCTTCCCCGTCGATGAACATCTTGTAATCACCTTTCTCCAGATCAGTGGCCGTGATTGTCTCGCTATTCATCTCCTCCATAAATGGTACATATTTTATCGCGTCGGCCTGTGATCTTTTCGCGTTCCATCCCCGCGGAATCGTGTCCAACGGGTAAGGTAACGAGTAGGACAAGTAATCAAACGAGAGATCTCCTTTGCTTCCCCTTACATTGGATATCTCGCAATTTTCCGATCGTACAACCGATTTTTTGGAAGCATTTACCTCGAAATCTGCTACCACCTTACCATTCAACCCTTGCTCCTTAAGAAAAAGGTAAGCCATCACCATATGACCATCACTTTCAGGGTGCACGCGATCAGGTCCACAAACGGTAAATCCCGGGTCATCAACCTGGAACTTCCTGTTAATTTCTGTCATAGGTCCATTCAAGTCCAGAAATTCCCAGTCGTTTTCCTCGGCGGATTTTTTCTGAAGCGCCACGATGCGTTGCATCACATTATTTTTGCCTCTGAAAGCGGTATTATCATCAATGGTGGCCGTCTCGTCATAGGGAGAACCTCCCATCATCACTACCTTCGTGCCTGACAGCCCTTTCAATCGTTCTTCCATCCGTTTAAAGTTCCCGTGGGTTTCCTGGTACTTGTCTTCCGCGAACTTCTCACTCTCATCCCAGTTATATTCAAAATATCCCGAATCGTTCATCCCGAATGTAACCACCAGCACGGTAGGATCTTTACTGAATACATCTCCATCCAAACGTTTGTACATATTCAGGGCTGTGTCCCCCCCGATACCCGCGTTCAGCACGCGTAGGTCCCTGTTCGGGAACCTTGTCATGTAGTAGAGCCAGATAAACGAGTGATAGCGTCCCCCATCAGTAATACTATTGCCGAGGAAAACAACCCTCTCTCCTTCGCTGAATTGACTAACCGGCTGGGCAAGCAGGCCAATGGCTGTACCCAAGGCGATAAAAACTGATGTAATTCTTTTTATTATATTCATTGTTAATATTGTAATGATCCGTGGGATCTGTTTTTTTTATGAATAATTGGCTGTACCATTAAAATGTTACCTGAACGCCAAAATTAAATACACGTTGATTCATGTACGTGTCCCCCGCCGTGTTTGTGGAGATCTCGGGATCCTGTTGGTATTTTTTGTAATTGGTGAGTGTCAATAAATTGTACGCGTTTACATAGAATCGTGCGGCATTAATATATTGGGGTAGTACCCGGCTCGGAATTTGATAAGCAAAATCGATGGTTTTTAACCTCACGTACCACGCGTTGATTAGCCAAAAATCGGACATGTATCCCTCGGCACTGTTCACCGTTGATGGAATGGTAGTTAAGCGGGGAAAGTCAATCTCTTCACCGTTCTCGAACCTTTCCAGTGTCCACCGTTTGGTATGAACGGGTTGGAACTGGCTTTTGAACGACTCTATCCCCGTGCCTACCACGCTAAAGCTATAATCGAAGGAGCCTTGGAAAAGGACACTCAAGGAAAAGCCTTTCCAGTTAGCTCCTAAAGTCCATCCCAGTGCCGTGGTGGGTAGGTTAGGTTTCCCGATGGCACTTTTATCAAAATCGTCGATCACGCCATCATTGTTCAGGTCTTTATATTTCAGGTCCCCGGCTCTCACGGGGGTATCCGTGTTAGGGATGGCAGGTGCGAGCGGATCACTGTTCTCGATCCATCCTATCTCTTCCGGCGTGTAAAATCCAATAAATTGATAACCGAATGGTTGGTTTATAGAATGACCTGTCTCCGCAAGCCAGGGATATCTTTGCTGGGCTTCGGCTTTATAGATTACTTTGTTTTTGGCATAAGAAAAGACAAAGTTGGTGTGAAAATTCACTTGTCCTATGTCGGTCTGGTACCCGATAGAACCATCAAACCCCCGGTTGATCGTTCTGGCCACGTTCAGGGGTGAAACGCCAATCCCCAAGATTAACGGTATGTCGTGCCTGGTTACTAGCTGATCGTAGCGATTATCATGGAAATAGTCGATCGTGAACGACAGCTTGTCAAAAGCTATCACGTCTAGCCCAAGGTTGAATTTTCTTGCTTTCTCCCATGTGACATTCTCGTTGCCTAATGCCCCTTCCCTGTAAGAGTCGTATCCCTGCAGATTCTCCCCAAAGTTATATCCTCCGCCTCCTTCGTACACTTGACGGTACAGGTAACGGTCACCCGGCGCTACATCCGATCCGACCAGCCCATATGACAGTCGCAATTTCAACATCTGGATGTTCTCTATCCTGTCACTGAAGAAATCTTCCTCGGAGATCGTGTAACCTAATCCTAACGCGGGGAAAAAACCGTAACGATTATCTTTTCCAAACCGGTCGGAACCGTTATACGCGAGGTTAAGGTCTGCCAAGTACTTGTTATCGTACTTGTATGCTAAAGCCAACGAATAGCCTTCAAAGTTGTTCGGCACGTTGGAAAATCTCGTGTCTGTTTGCCTATTGTAGAGCAGCATGGCGTCTACATCGTGTACTCCATCAAATACCCGGTCATAATTCAGGGATGCTTGGAGATTCAAGTTCCAGTGTTCTTGATCGACACCAGAAGTAACGGCGTAGGTAGCGTAATCATATTTTTCATTCGGGTTAATCGCGTAGATATCTGTATCGGGATGATACCGGTAAGTAGGATAGCCGTCACTACCGCGTGATACCCGTCTGAAATTTTCATCGATACTGGAATAAGCAACCCGTACATTCGACGAGAGCCCCCTTGTGATTGCATCCATTTTATACATAGCCCCGTACAATATATTTATGTCATTCCTCCGGGTTCTCTTGTATCCTTCATTCGCGAGACGCGCGTTTAACGTGGGCAAGAACCCCCGGGTATCCAAGTAAGAGTACGAACCATTCGGGTTGAGGAAGGGAGCCGCGTAGGGAGTCATCCTTTCAAAGTTGAAGATTTCCCCCGTGGCATTCATACTACCGGGCTCATTGATGTTCATGAATCGGGTAGAGAAGTCAAGGCGCATATTCAAGTTATCGGTCACGTCAAAATCCAAGTTTGTCCGATAATTAAGTCGTCGATAGAAGTAGTTGGTATTCACGTTATCGTGGGAGTTATCGAAGTGTCTAACTAACCCGTCTTGTAAGAAATACCCCGTGGAAATGAAATAGCGCAACCTGTCTGACCCACCCGAGATATCGACATTCATATTGCTTTGGCTGGCGGTGGGTTTAAAGATGGCGTCATACCAGTTCACGTCGGGATAGGTATAAGGATCATCTCCTCGTTGGAAAGCCGCCAAATCCGTTTCCGTGAAGGGGACCTGAGAAACGAGACCATCATTTACATATGCTTCATTCACCAGTTGGGCGGTTTCGTACGAGTTGAGAAATTTAGGCTTTCTTACCGGTGTTTGTAGACCACTTTCCAACCGGACGTTCACCCGCGGCGCACCCGTTTCTCCTCTTAATGTTTTAACGACCAGCACGCCGTTAGCACCTTTAATCCCGTAAATAGCCGTGGTGGAAGCATCTTTCAGAATAGAGATACTTTCTATCTCGTTCACGTTAATTTGTTGAAGCTGGTCATACGAGTACTGTATATCATCCACGATGATCAAGGGTTGGTTCCCCGCGTTATTTAAAGAACTTACTCCTCGGATAAAGAAGTCCGAGGCATCTCTTCCGGGTTGTCCCGATCTTTGTTGCGCGAAAAAACCGGGAAGCCTTCCGGCCAACGCATTTTGCACGTTACTCGTGGGAACGGTTCGTATCTCCCTGGCCGATATCGCGCTAACCGATCCTGTCATGGTGAGTCGTTTTGCCTGGCCGTAGCCTACCACTACCACCTCATCCAGGTTTGTATATTGATCTGGGGCAAGCTGCACGTCAACGGTCGTTTGATTCGTGTTGACATCCATCTCCCTGGTCATGTAGCCTACATAGGAAAAACGTAGCCTGTCGCCAGGTTTAACTTCCAGCTCGTAATACCCGTCTAAGTCGGTGATGGTTCCTGTCCCTTCACCAATAATCAGGATGTTTACCCCAATTAATGCTTCGCCTTCAGTGGATGTAATGACTCCTTTTTGCTGAAATGACTGGCTGTAAGCAAACAATAAAACATTCAAAAAAACAAATATTGTTATTATTTTTTTCATACGATTAAATCATTTTTTTGTTTCAACCCACTTTTACCATCCAGGATTTTGAATTAAATTCCCGTTTTTATTTACTTCCGAATAGGGAATTGGCAGTAAGTAATGTTTCTCTTCAAAATTCACTTTGAATAGGTCAGTTTCGGTATATGTTTCGGAGGATACCGTTCTTATGATGCTCATCCCCTTTAAGGGATTCGCGAAAACATCTTGTGCAACGCGCCATCGCCTGATATCCCAGAACCGGTGTTCTTCGAAGGCCATTTCGATCCTTCGTTCGTTTTGTATTACGGTCCGCATCTCTTTTTTCGACATGTTGTCTTTTAGCCCGTACATGTTGTTGTCTCCCGCTTCAATGCCGGCTCTGGCACGTAACGCTATGATCGCGTCGTATACTTCCCGAGAGGGAGAATCAGTGTATTCGTTTGATGCCTCGGCATAATTTAACAGGATCTCGGCATACCTGAAAATGACCCACAGATGATAATTGTTATCGTATTCATTCGTGTTTTCAAAATTCCCCATGAACTTGCGCATGTAATAGCTGGTTCGGGTATATTCCGCGGAACCGGTGGGATTGTTGGCTCCTCCCCGGTATGTCTGGAGCTGCCTTCCCAGCCAGTCGGCTCCGTTGTATAAAACCGTTAGTTGCAACCGGGGGTCTCTATTATCGTAAGGTCTCTGTGAATTGTAAGGATACTGCTCGCTGCTTTCTCCCCTGGCCTTCCCGTCTTTCATGGGGAAAGCATCCACTAGATTCTGGGTGGGGTTAGTACGTCCATTTCCTAAAGAGTTCCCGGTAAAACCCAACGGGCCATTATTTGTTTCAATATTTTTATTTCGCCCTCCTTGACGGAAAAAGATCAGCTCAGGGTTCACGGCACCACTATAAAATCCCAAAAAAATCTCTGTGAAGTTATTGGTGAGTCCCACGGACCTGTTCCCGTTTGACCCGAAAGTGTCCATGAAATCCATGGCGGCGTCGGCTGCTTTTTTCCAACGCTCGTTATTAAAACTTTCATATCCCACCAACTCCTTTAATTTACTGTTATCGGTAGTTACCGGTTTTTCATTGTATAACGGGCTCGCGGCAAATAATAATATTCTTGATTTTAATGCCATAGCTGCTTCAATAGTGGCTGCGTGAGCAAAAACCGATGCTTCAGGCATGGTGATGCTTCTCAAGTCATACTTTATTTCATCCAGTTCATTTACCATGTAATCAATGCACTCCTCGAAGGTGTTTCGCGGCAGCTCGATATTATCTCCTAACTGGTAAATAGAGTCACCAATGATAGGGACCCCTCCATAACGTTTTACCAGTTCGAAATAGAAAAAGGTCCTTAGAAAGCGGGCTTCAGCTTTTACTGTATAATTCAGTGGCTTTACTTCCTTATTGAAATTTATGAACGTGGTTTTATAGGGTACAACATCAATATTATTTATAATGATGTTTGCTTTACGAATTCCCTCGTAGTATCTACCCCATTCCATTACAGGATAGATGCGGCTATTGGCGCTGTACCTGCCTACCGCCAACTGGTATACCGAAGGGTCGTTTTGCTTGATCGAGATCGCGTCGTCACTTGCCGCGTCCAAGTAGTCTCCACCCACCCCGTTATGTCCTTCCGGTAATAGGTCATAAATAGAGTTTAGAAAACTCGATGCTTGGGTACCCATCGAATCGGTCACGGAAAAGACGTACTCTCCCGTGAATTGATCCACCGGCAGCTTTTCATAATTGTCCATGCAGGACACCCCCACGAGTAGCATACCCATGCACGCTATTACCGTGTATAATTTATTTTGTCTCATCTTTCCACTTTTTAGAATTTAACATTAACACCAAAATTGATATTCTTTTGTAACGGGTAGCTGGTGAAACCCACTTCAGGGTCTACTAAATCTATCGCTGAAAAAGTGAATAGATTCTGTGTTCCCATGAAAAATCTTACTCGTAAGTCACTCAGGTAATTCCTGGAGATAGTTTCCGGTAGATTGTAAGCAATATACATATTTTTCAGTCGTATGAAATTGCCAGACTTCATCCATAGCGACGAGCTCCAATGATTCCCGTAATTGTAATCGTTCCCCCCGGCCGATAACCTAGGGAGCGTAGCGTTTGACGCGTTCTCGGGTGTCCACCGGTTTTGCATGTGTTCAAATGCTTGCCCGTAGTGTTGATTGATCTGGAGGAATCCTTCGGTGAAGTTTCGATCGCCAAGGTAGATATCCCGGTTATACACCCCTTGCCATAACATGGAGAATTCAAATCCCTTGTATTGTAAGCCGATGTCAATACCAAAGAAGGATAGAGGTTTATCTCCTCCAATCATGCTCACATCAAATTCATCGATTACCCCGTCTTTGTTTTTATCAATATATTTCACGTCGCCGGGCTGGATATTATCGAAACCTTGCATGACCGGGTACCCGTTCGCGATATCCTCGGCGGTAAGGAAACCATCGGCGGTTAATCCAAAATGAGCTCCCACCGGTTTCCCTGTTCTATAGAGATAATCATGGGGATGCTCCTGTTCATCCATGAACAGTACCTTGCTGTATTGGATATTCCAATTGCCGGAAATATAATAATTGAGTCTTTTAAAGTTGTTTTGGTAAGCAAGTGACAGTTCCACGCCTTGTAGCCTGCTCTTGCCAATATTCTCGGCCGGGTATGCTGCTCCCATGAGTTCAATACTTTTTCCTCTCGACTGTAATAGGTCGAAATAATTATCTACATAAAAATCCGACGTGAACTCGATCTTATCATTGAACAGGGAGAGGTCAACCCCGATATTTACCTTACGCGCTTTTTCCCATGTAATATTTGGATTGGCCAATGGCTGGTTTTCCGTCGTGAAATTACCGGGAGACTGGCTTGTTCCCATGGGATACCACGCGGTACCGTGGTACGAGTAAGTCTGTCTATAGATGTAATAGGCGGAGTTGGTTATGCCATTACCGGTTAGCCCGTACACTCCCCGGAGCTTGAGCCGGCTAATATTATCCCATGATTCCATGAAAGATTCTTTGCTTACATCCCATCCTAGCCCGATCGAGTAGAATGTTCCCCAGCGTTTCCCGGGCGCGTACCTGTTGTAGTAGCTCTCGGCAAGAGCCGCCTGGGCAAAGTACTTGTTATCGAAACTGTACGATAGATCTCCTATTATATTCGAAGGAACCTCTGGAAGATCATAGTTATTCAGTATGGTACGCGTATCTCCCATCAGTCTCCCCCCGATATCGTGAAGGCCAAACTGGCGCTTGTAGTTGACTGCCAGCTGGAAATACATGTCTTGATAATTTCCCACGGAACGAAAATTATTTATTTGTGAAGAAGGCGTACCGTACATCGCGTAGCTTGGGTTGCCCGACTGAGAGATCGTGTAGGCGTAGACTGGATCTCGTTTAGTCCTGAAAACAGCCGATCTGGATTGTGTTGTAATGCTACCGATCGTGCTGACGGATAAGCCTTGTACAATTTTACTGAAGTCATAATCCAGATTTATCGAACCCAGTATATCGCGTGAACTGTCTTTGATATACCCTGAATTGAATGTTTGCGACATCAAGTTATTAGTGAACGAGATATTTCCTCCCCATGACCCGTTCGGGTTTCTGATAGGATATGCAGTATTAGGCGTGGTGAAGATTGTATGTAACAGTGAAGAGTACCCATCACCATTTCCACCGGGTTGATTGCCATCCTCGATTCTGCCGATTAGCGTGATATTTGCCGTGAAATCGTCCGTTATATTTACATCTACTTTAGACGTGATCAAATATCTCTGGTAGTCTAAGTTGGTGTTGTAGCTGTTATCCGGTGAAGTCTTGAACAAGCCGCCTTGGCCGGTGTACCCGAGGCTCACGAAATATCTTGCAACATTATTCCCACCGGAAACATTCAAGTTATAATATTGAGAAACGGAATTTTTGTTTAGCAACTCGTCGTACCAGTTCACGTTAGGATGAAGGTATGGGCTACTGCCATCTTTGAACTTAGAAAAATCGTCGTAGCTATAAATAGGCAGCTTTCCGTCATTCTGCAGTGCTTCGTTTAATAACCATGCATATTGATGCGCGTTGAGTGGTTTAGGCATCTTCACGGGGCTATTAATTCCCACCCGGCTGGTAAAAGACACATGCAACGCGTTTTCCACGGGATCCTTCGTCGTTATGATCAATGCCCCGCGAGAGCTTTGCATACCCAAGAACATGGAGGATAGTGCATCTTTTTGTAAAGAGATAGACTCGATAGCATCCGGGTCGATTGAATAAAAATCGCGCCTGATACCATCGACGATCACGATGGGAGCCTGTCCCCGGGCACTCATGAAAAATTCCGAGTTGTCGCTTTCATCTCTTCTACCGAACAGAGGTACAGAGCCGATTATTCCATCACTCGCGTTTGCTGATGTGTTATGTAGGCGCGTTCCCCTACCTTGGATGACGTTTAAACCGGCGATTCTCCCTGTTATCCCCGGGATAATAGTGGTTCCCATGCTTTTTGTCAATTGGGAGGTATAAACGGTAGACTCCGACCCCACGTAGCTGTCACGATCGTTCTTCTCGCCATAAGGTCCAGGAATATATCCAGGAGTATTAACCGGTTTCTCTTGAAGGTGTATTTTTACACCCGAACCGATATCGATTCGCGAGACTTTCGCTTCATGGTAGAGAAAACGGTCATGGGTATAGGTCAGTATATCCCCCGGGGTATATGCCAATTCAAATACCCCGTCTGTATTGGTCGTGCTCGTGAGCCCCGATCCTTTTATACCTATTTCTACTCCATCGATTGGACTACCGTATGTATCCAGTACTTGGTTGGTGATTTTTGACCCGGTAATACTGGTTTGTGCAGTGATGTTGGTTGGTATAATGATTATAAGCAGCCATATGGATAGGAATAGGCTTTTGTATGAAAATTTATTGTTAATGATCATAAATATATATATTTGTATTGGATTATTCATGATTAGTCACATACGAGTTCTAAGACAAAAGGTGATTTTTCTCCCACGATCTCTGTTCCTTCGACAGCTTGGTCGTCGTCCGATTGAGTAATGGTGACCGAACCCCCTTTATTGGTAAAAAGATACTCGATGTAACTTATTACTTCATTGTCGGAGACATTGAAAAAATCGGTAGGCCAGATAGTACGGCTAAATGTAGCGTCAATACCTGCTTCCCGCCGAAGTAGTGTCTTGGCGCTTCTTTCATCCACTTCAGATAATAGAATTCCATTTGCATCGTAGGCTTTCGCGGCAATGTAAATTTCGTTGAATTCAACCAAGTCATTATCAAACGCGCTTCCATTGAATGTAAAGGTTACATAATCGTCTTGGAGAACCGCGAGGGGTTGCACTTTATTGAAATGGTCGCTACTGTAGTCTATCGTAGGGCTCCTGCCGTCAATGACCTCGAAAGGAGTATCACTGAATTTCACCTTTTTATGATCGTTGTCATTACTGATTCCATCTTCCGTGTGGTTCACGAAAAAGCCCAGGTATGCTTTCAGGTTCTGTTCACCCACGTTTGTTCGTATATAAACCGTGTAAGTGGGTTTATCGCCATTAAAAATATCCCATACGATATCAGTCTCGAACGTTACCCACTCCATGTCATTTAACACGTTCGGGCCTACTCCATACTCCTGTATCAATGCTTCGCCCCAGGTACGGCCCCCCCCGTTTTTGGGCAGGGAAGATGTCGGGACTACAGACATGGATAATTCCTGGTCAGGATTGTCGGTATTTAGCGTTGTAACATACGTTACCCTCGCGTGTTCCCTGATATTCCACGAGATAGGAGCTAAAAAAGAGACGATAAACCGGGTACCGCGTTTATCTTCCGCCGCGTCTATACGGCCTTTGAGGGTGAAAGTTGCTTCCGTGCCTGCTTTAGCCACGGGTGCCTCCGACCCGTCATCTTGGACTTGCATAATGGAAACGCTGTCCAAGTATACGCAACCGAGTAGGAAAATAAATAACCCTACGATCAATACGCCGAAGAGACGACGGTATTTCTTATTATTGTATCTGTTTTTCATATGATTGAAATTATTGACTTTCTTTTTTAAACACGTAGACGTACGAGTTTCTATGACATCCGGGACTTAACGTGATGGCTATAATTCGTTTACCGTTCACCACGGGATAGTCTAACCCGACGTTTGTCTCGTGGTCTGCCCCATCTTCCATGAAGATAAGATTAAAAGGATATTGAGGGTCGTCTACTCTCCAATAGCCATCCTTTTTAACCGCGAACGGCAAGTAGTTGTCAATCGTGTAGCTTCCATCGATATTAAGATTTAACCTGAACTGGCTAAAATCAAATTCGTTGGTTATATCTAATCCATTTCGTGAAACGGTTTGCAACAACCAAGTACCATCCACGTTTTTAGGTGCTTCACTATAATCACTTGGCTCGGAGTCTATGAAAGTGTCGCAAGAGGTGAAGTGTACGGAAAAGGATAGGATAATCGTGGCGATCAATAATCTTGTATTCATGTCTTTGTATTTGATAATTATTCTACGTTACCTGTTTGATAGAAAGGGTTCTGAACAAGAGATTCAGACTTGATTATCTCGTCGTAAGGGATGGGCCAGAAATACATTGCCGGACGGAAAGTGTGTTTACCCACTTCAAATTCTCTCCATGATTTTGATCCATCTTGGTTTCGGGTGATTTCCAAACCATGCATCATTTTGTTATCGGTAATTTCAGCTACCTGCCAACGACGCACGTCAAAGAAGCGATGTCCTTCAAAAGCTAATTCAATCCGTCTCTCTGATCGGATGAATTCCCTCATCTCATCTTGTGCCATATTTGATGGAATGCCGTACATCCCGTCATCGCCCGGTTCGATTCCTGCCCTTGACCTGATTGCTTTTAAAGCATCATATATGCTGGTGTACGTGTCGCTATAGCCTGGGCCATAATACTCGTTCGCGGCTTCCGCGTAATTCAAGAGTATTTCGGCATACCGGATCAAAGGTCGGCTTTGCGGTACAGCCACCCATGAATTTCCACATGTTTCGCGACTCACGGTCTTTTTCACGTAGAACCCCGTGGGAGTTCCCGCGTGGACTGCATCCAAGGTCGCACCCGGGCCTCGAGAAATACGAATGGGTGTATACTCGAAAACCCCGGTCCCGTAATATCCTCCATCATACAATACCGAATTGTGAAAACGAGGATCCCGGTTAATGTTTGGGTTAAACACATCATACTGGTATTCACTCTCTCCAATGGGTTTTCCATCAATCATCGGGAACGCGTCTGCCAATTCCTTGTAAACATATCCACCCTCTCCATTGCCACCACTAGTGGGAGGCCCGTATTTTGCTTCGCGTCCATTCCCCTTGTCGGCCATTTTATCCAAGATTGTGCCACAAAGAGCACCTTGGGTAAATACCTCCCCGTCAGCCCGGATCGTGTAGTTAGGGAAATCTGAAGCTATCGAGGTAGCTGCATAAAATCCCCATCCCATCTCGGGTTCCGAATTGTCATCGTGCGGATCTCCTGTTTCGTGCCACTCGAATAACCTGTACTCGTTCAGTGCTATCAGGTCACGGGCTGCTTCGTATGCCTTTTTCCACCGATCCTCGTTGTATTCGGGATAGCCTAACAACTCTTTGTATTCCATTGTAGGGGCATATTTATCTTCTATCCCGTTATGAAGGGGACTGGCCGCGTATAGCAACACCCTTGCCTTCAGCCCAATGCAAGCAGCCTCGCTTATCCTCCCGTGGTTCCTTCCCGTGCGTCGTCTCGGCAGTATGTTGGAAGAGATGATCGCGTCACATTCGCTCACGATATAATCCACGCAATCTTCGTACGAATCACGGGTCATCTTTATTTCATCATCTTTTTCATAAATAACATCCCCTATTAATGGTACTCCCCCGTAATGTCTCAAAAGTATCCCGTAATACCAAGCACGTAAAAAGCGCGCTTCGGCTTTATATTGATTCTTGGTGTGTTCGGCCATGGGAGATTGATCCACGTAGTTTAAGAATATATTGACGCGGCGAATATTAGCGTAGGGTTTTTCCCAAGCATCTTTCGATACCAGAACAGGGTTAACGGTTCCGGTGGCGAACATCACGTCAGTTGTAATGGTTGATGTACGCTTGAATCTCGCCTCATCAGAAGCCGTTTGCAAGCCGCCCATGAAACGGTCATGATCGGTATCAAAACCTATATCTCTATAGATTTCAGTGAGAAACCCCGCCGTGTACGTGCTATCGGAGAACACGATATCTCTATTCAAGTTGGTGGTTTCCGTCTCGTCCAAGAAGCTGCCGTCCATACAGGAAACCGCTCCCAGTAAACAAAAGAGAACCGTAGAAAACAATAATTTATTCCACATATGATATAATTTAATTAAAAGGTTATTATTAATAATTCATTTTATCTTGCAGTATGGCAATTTATTATGCACGCATTGTAAGAGGTCGGGAAAATCTTACTGAATGAATCCTCAAGGCTATTTTTTTGCACAACGTCCCATGTCAGGTGGATGGATCATACACTGCCACCGAAACACGTGAATCGGCGCTGCCGTAGTATAGGAACCATTTGTTGTGAAAATAAACCAACCCTTCTATAAATACAGTGCCCGCGGGATATTGTCCGCTTTTTTCAAAATCCTCTTCGGGAATCAGGAAAGGTTTGTCTAATCTCGTGATTAGTTTCGTGGGATTTTGAGCGTCAAACAATGCCTGTCCCGCACAATACGCGTTGGTGACATAATTGGGATCCCCGCCCCCTACTTTGTTTTTTCCATTGTACAATAGGATTATCCCGTTTTCAGTCCAGATAGCCGGAGGGCCGCACTCGGTCAAGTCGCTATCGAAGTAGCCATTTCTCGGTCCCATCAGGATTTTTAATTCGTCCTTCTCATCCAAAATAGGAGTCCAGTTTATTAAATCATCCGACGTGGCACCGTAGATCACGTATTCTCCCCAGTACATGAAGTATTTTCCGTTTATCTTTTTGATGACAAGCCTGTCGTTCTCGAGCGTGGTTAGAATACTTGACGCTTTTGACCAAGTATCTAGAAATCGGCCGTCATATGCCTCCGCGAATATGGGGCCGTGCTTATCCCACTGGATCAAATCGGTGGAAGTAGCCATGCACAAACGTGCCACATCCCTGTCCCAAGAAGTATAGAAAAGGGTGAACAAGCCATCTTCCGTTACAGCTACGCGGGGATCTTCGCATCCCCCGGGCCACTCGTATCGCGCGTTGTTGTCATTATCTGGGAACACAACCGGGGCTGCCCTTCTTTCCATTGCCAACCCGTCTGTAGATTCGGCCACAGCCACCCTCGACACGCGTGTACCTATACCGGTGGCCGAGTTATCTTCGGCACGGTATAAAACGTATATCTTACCGTCTTTCACAACCGCTCCAGGATTGAACGTGTCACTCTCTTCCCAGTGCACTTCACTCTCGTTCATTGGACAGTAAAAGATCGAAGAGGGATCGGGTGAAATAACCGGGTTTATACCCGCGGGACGAATGAATTCACCCAAGGGAAAAGACGGTTCGTAATCGTTTATTGTGCTACGGCAGGAAAAGAATACAAGTAAAATTGCCGTTATCACATGCATTCTAAATGTTAGGTATCTCATGATTGGTTTTTTAATTTCAATGTTTGTCCACATGTCACGCGTAACCGATGGGATAATAAATCTCTTGCTCTCGTGTATCCTCTCAATATTCTAGGGATCGCCTAAATGTTAATAATCGCTTGATTATGTATAAAAGGTTTTGCAAACATAAAAGAATCTAAACTGTCGCTCAAGCGAAAGTAAGCAAAAAGTAAACGTATTCTGGTATTGTGTTGTGCTAATGATGTGTTTTATAGCGTATTGTGGATGTGCGGCGGTTTTGTTTAGTAAACTGTTGAGTAACTATATGTAGGCTGTTTTTTTGTTTGCCGGATCCTTTTTTAATAGTTTAAAGGGTAAAAAACACTCTTCGGTCGACCTCGAATAGTATACTTCGACACGCTCTTGTCCGCTTTCGGGATGCCAATGAAGTCATGATATTCTTGTTATGACCCTGGACTCCCTTAATGTTTCGATTGCTTCTCGATCAACTGTTTGATCATCTTCTCGATATAGAGGTGTTTTTTTACTTGCTCGTCCGTTAAACGCCGCGTCTTGTAATCGCGCGTTGCCTTTTTATACCACTCGTGTAAGAGTCCTTCAAGGCCAGTGCTCCCCGGCAAGGGGAGCTCCTGATGATCAAGGATGAAAACAACCAACGTGCTGTACCTGCTGTCCCATTCGTGGGCTTTTTTTTCTGTTTCAAGTCCCCCGTAGAGCTTCTCGATTCTCTCTACCTCCGCTTTTTGTGGCGCTGGCAACTGATCTCGATTAATTCGCTGCAATCGCCACCAGCGGTACAAAGAGGACTCGTCTTGATCGCCCGAGATGGAAAACGGGAAATGCCAATTACGCAACAGGAATTTCTCCAAATCGGCCAGTCGCTCCTCAAAGGTTTTCCTGGCAGCGCCGGGTGTTGACGGTTCGTTAGATCCGATGGTATAGTCTTTATTGGTTAATCCGAACAGACCTTTCCCGTGACGCGTAAAACGTTTCTTGGAATCACTGTACATCGTGATGGCAATATCCTCTTCTTTCTTTCCGGGAAAATAGCGTAACACGTGATGGGTTATAGCTTCGATGGTCTGCGGAGTATCGTGTTTATGCAAGAACTCCGCGATTGTGCCCCGGATACCGCGCGGTTTGATTGTGTCTGCGCGTGAGGTGTTTTTTTCATCATTGCTTGCGGTGGTGACGTGAACGAGGGGCGTGGTTCCCATCGCACGGGATGGTTTGGCCTTTTTGACGCTTGGCTTAGTCCCGGGGGTTGGTGCATTGGAGACGAGGGAGGGCGGAATAATAACCTTGCCGGCCACGGTGGATATGCCAAACTCGTGCTCTAAAATGTTAGACGAGATATCTATCACCTCGGCCAAAATCCCTTCTTGGTACCTTAGCCAGCCTGGAGAACGTAAGATATAGGATTTAATGTCGGACAGCATCTCTAACAAGTTAACGGAAATTAGTTGCTCCACATCCGTGACAAGCCTTTCAAAGTTGAAGGCCTCAGTCGGCTCTTTCGGGAGTAACACGCTGTTTTTCCATCGTTTTTTTCTTCTTGCCCCCTTTAGCCCACCGTACATCGCGTGGGTGTCGCCCGCGATCGCGGAGAGCATCTGCAGGATAAAGGCCGGGGTGAACTGAACGTTTTCTCGTTCAATGATGCGGGAGACACGGTCGTCGTCTTGCCAAATAACATCTTTGCCTTTTACTTCACGCGCGTAGAAGGTCCAATCGTCTTTCATCCCTTTTATAAAAGAGTGCTCCAACGCAAAGAGTTCCTTGTATACGTTGTTCTTGATTTGATTGATTCGCTGGGTAGACAGATTGTGAGACGCGGCCAACTCGGCCTCCGTTTGAACAGGGAGGTTCTCGAAGACAGGGTAAAAGTTAGAAAAAATACCTAAGTCCCTGTCTTCCCCTGACAGGCATCTCTGTTCGAGTATCCAGAACATGGGCTTGTGGCCGTGTCGGGTAAAATAGTCACGCGCGAAATCATCTTCCGTTATTTTTTCGTGACCGCTGCTGATTTGGTCAAGAACCTCCTTGCATAATGCTTCCAATTCACGGGATGTGGTTTGCCCGGCATTTCGAATTTCTAAAAATGAGTGGCCTTCTTCAAAATAACGGACGATATCGTGAAGAGAATTCAGGTCTTCCGTTAGACAGCAATTCGTGGCCCGGGTGGATAATTTCCCGTCCTCGTGTAAATCTTTTGTTAAGATGTTTTTTAATGACTCCCGCTGCATATCTCTTAGTATGTTTTCTTCGGAAAGTGTCGAGCATAAGGTAACGTATCGTGCACGTGCAATCATGCAAGCATTATAACATGATGAAGTTTCATTCCTAGCTGTCTTTTACTCGGTTCCGTAACATTGTTATTTTAAATGGTTTGTTTATAAGAATTTCGTGCCCTATAGTCACAAAGATAAATGAAAATAATTACAATTAGAAAAATAACCGAAATTTATAGGATTAATTGTCCACCCTGACACGGTTTTAATCAACAATGATCAAAGAAAAACGTCGGTGTTCCAGAAAAAAATAAAATTATCAACTAAATTTCACTCGGGCGCGCGCTTTTCTCGGAAAATCATGTAAATTTGTAAATAATGAATAGTAAACGCGTGTCGTAGAATGAGATCGCGAAATATATAAAGCAAGAGGAGTCATTTTGAACAGGTCAGGACTTAAAATAAGCATTTCAACCCTTTTCTTTTTCATCACGACCGTTATTTTGGCGGTGATGTTGTTCCTTGGCAACCGTGCCGCGGAAAAGGAGAGGGGGTACAATAGTTCCTCGGTGATGAATCGTGTCACGTACATGCAAGAATTAGCACTGGTGCAACACAATTATACCGGGGTGATCAGCTACAAGGATTATTTAAAGCTCTTCAACTTGAATATGCCATTGACCGACAAGTATTTCCTGTTGAAGTATAATGGATATATTAAAGCGGGGGTAGACTTTAGCAGGATTAACGTAAATGTTCTTAGCCCTACCGACGTGCATGTCTCTATCCCGAAACCAAAAATTTTGGATACCGTGATAGACGAGAACTCCATCGAAGTATTCAACCAAAGTGAAAACGCGTTCAATCCAATTAAAATTGAAGATTACAAAGAAGCCCTCTCAAGAGAGAAAGAGGTGATGGTTAGCGATGCTATTGAACAGGGGATTCACGAGCAAGCAACGCGACAAGCAAAACTAGCCCTCACGTCGTTATTAAGAGATATGGGATTCATGAATATCGAGATCACCGAGGAGTTCATGATTCCCCCGGTAAATTAACATTATAATACAGGCACCATGCGATTTACGGCACGACTATTTTTTTACTGGGTATCGATTTTTCTATTATTTTACACGGGTGTGATCGCGGTAGTTTTTTTGCTGTGGTCGGTAAAAATAAACCTGTGGCAAGCCGCCTTCGTCTTTTTTATCGTGGGCATGATACCCCCGGCATTAATTACCCTTTATTTCTCCAAGAAGTTAGATTACATGGAGTCTGACGACCCTTCTCCTCCCCCGTTCCCGGGCCATAAAAAAGCAGTTTTCTCTTTCAAGGGACGTACCGGGTGCCCGTTTGATGAAGTGATGCAGCGAATCGACCGGCAATGGATTATCTCTTTTTCTGACCGCCAAAGCCAAGTGCTGAAATTCAGGACCGACGCGCGGATGGCGTCGTGGGGACTGGGAGGATTTCTCAAGATGGAAGATGAAAACCACGTGACGGTAATTATATATCCTATTCATCCACGCTCGAAAAGAGAAGCACTCATGGTCAATCAAACGCTTCGAGTCATGAAAACAATCCTCGACCCTTGATCATGCCTTAACTCCCTGATCACACCCCGATTCCCCGAATATACCTCACACCCCGGGCGCGTTTTGCATCCTTGCCATGCCGTGTTGGCCGGGTCTGGCTCGACTATTCCCCTGCAGGGCCGTCAAACGGGTATCCTTCGCAATACCGAATGACCTCTTCGTTAAGGAAGCGGAGGAAGCTGTTGTGCTTTTCCTTGGTTAGCATGCTGGGATAACTTAGGATAAGCAACTCCTGTGCCTTGGCGTCAAGCCGGTAGGGCAGGTGTACGAAGCGATACGGGGTAAGGGTATAACCGGCCTGCTCGTAGAACTGTAGTCTACGTACCGATAACTCATTAATTAGCGGATCCACCTCGAGTATGATGGTATGCCCGGAATCCCTCAAGTGGCGAAGCATGCGCGAACCGTTGCCTTGACCTCGCAAAGCAGGGTTTATCGCCAAGTACTCCAAATAACGGAAGGTATCCCATTCCCAAAAGAACATCAGGCCGACCAGCTGGCTCCCTTCCCATGCCGATAAGGGGTGAAACCGCGCATCGGCACATGCCCGGAGATGGTCTTCTTTTTTTCTCCTTTCCGGTTCGGGAAAGCTCTCCTCGTAAAGTTCCCAGAGTGCTTGCCAACGCTTCGGGTCGTCAGGATTTACACGTGTGTACTCCATACGGATTATTTTCTATTGTCACTTTTAACTGTTTCACCACGATGCACTTCAAGGTGGGCGGCTTTTAAATTTCGCACATCCCGTCCGCGCTGCACGACATGCCCTTTGTCACTTCCAGTTGGGACTGTTCCGTTGCACTTGTCCTGCTTTTCCACTCGGTGTACGCTTTGTTCAACACCTCGACGAAAAGGTCTACCGGTTCTGAACCCACGATAGCTTGCTTCCTGTCCATCAAAAAGGTAGGGACCGTGTCGATTCCAAGGTTCGCGGCTTCCTGCATGTCTTGCTTTATCTCGTAAAGGTAGTCGTCGCTCTCGAACATCGTGCGGATGGCTACCTCATCCAAACCGGCTTCTTTTCCAATGGAGACAAGCAGTTCAATGTCACTGTAATCCTTGGCCTCTTCAAAATAGGCTTTTGACAATTTTTGGAGAACGAAAGAATCTTTCCCTTGCGTGGCAGCTAGCTTGATCAACCGGTGCGCGTCGCGCGTGTTGGCGGCAAGGGCATTGGGGAGGTTAAATGAAACACCCGCTTCCATGGCCAACTGCTTGATCCCGTCAAACATTTGATTCACGTTCTCTTCGGGATATCCCGCGGTCTGGGTAAGGTATTCTCGCACGGGATACCCTTTCCCTTTATCCGGGAGATCGGGGTTTAGCTGAAACGCTTTCCATTCGAGTTCCACCTCGTCAGCATGTTCAAACTGGCGAAGTGCCTTTTCATAATGAACCTTCCCTATATAGCAATATGGACACATGATATCGGTCCAAACTTCAATCTTCATCTTGCTCATGTGATTACAACTGTTTATTCAATTTAATTTTCACTAAAGTTAGACTATTCTTCGCCATGGCATAGCTCAAGCAAGCTTGGCTCTGCTCATTTGGCTTAACAGAATAGTTCACTAAAGTTAGACTATTTGAGTCGCCTTCGCTCCTCGATTTTCAATTCTGCGCTCGGCATAACCAAAGCGAGCTTTGGTTCTACTCTTGCTTAACGAAATAGTTGCCTATTCCGGTACCCGAAATAGCCATGACGGGTGGTGATTTTATATGCAAATTGCGTGCCACGGTTAATGCCGGCAAACCATCGCGCGGTAGGATATCCGTGATTAGTGATTATTAAACAACAACATTCTCTCGTTTGTTTAACTATAAATTGAAAAGTTCAACGGCTCTTACATACTTCACCATAGCATCCGCGCTTGGTGTGCAGCTTTCGAAATCGATAGAAAAGAGTATATTTGTGGATAATTTAATCGTGTCGTATGGAATTTACAGAACGAGAAAAAGAGAAAACTATTTTTGCAGTGCATTTTAGGGCTTTTTACCTAGAACATGCAGGAGACTTGATCTTTTTTGCACGGAAGTTCGTGGATATCCATACCGCGGAAGATATAGTCCATGACCTATTTGTACAATTATGGGATAAAAGGTCTACCGTCATCGTGGAAAAAAATATCCGGAGCTACCTGTTATCTATGGTACAGCACGCGTGTTACGACCACTTGAAACACCAGCGAGTGAAAGATGCCTTCATGGAGAAAACCATGCAGCAGCTAAAAATTGAAGAGTTAACGTATTTTGATACCTCCTCGGAAGACCTTTGGACCAAGGATAAAATGGAGACGATCTATGAATCCATCGAGAAGCTCCCCGATCGGAGTAAGAATGTATTTAAGATGGCATACCTCGAGGGGAAAAAGCACTCGGATATTGCCGAAAAAATGAAGATCTCGGTTAGGACGGTCGAGACACACGTGTACAAGGCGTTGAAAATTCTGCGGGAGAGTTTGCTTTTCCTTTTCCTTATATAGCCTCCTTCCTGGATGTAAGCTATTGACTGATCAGCGATTTATGAAGTTGACATCTCTTGTCAATAGCCCCAATTGAAAATAATGGGGTGTTTTTTCTTAAAAAAACTATACGTAGTTATACGTTAACAATCGTGTATATAGTAAGGATAACAATTAAGTATGCACAACAACTTTTCATCAGAAATAGTAATTCGAGTTCTGCAGGGTGTTCAGACAGAGGAGGAAATGCACCTTTTCTTGAAATGGTATCGCCATTCTCGGGAAAACAAGGAGTTCTTCTTTCAGTTGAAGCATCTGTACGAACTACGGGAGGGTGGGCTGATGCCCGATGAAAAGGAAGTTGAGGCCAGTTGGGAGCGTTTACAGGAAAAATTAGACAAGTTTCCTGCTGGGTTTTCGTTACCGGCACGAGCAGCCCGGGATAAAAGAAGCTTTTTCTCTTGGGTATACATAAGCGCGGCGGCAATAGCTGTTTTGCTGGTAGTTTTAAGCGCGCGTCTTCTTCAACAACCGTCCCAAGTTGAATGGATGGAAGTTAGAACGGGTCCCATGAGCGAGCCCCGTTCCATTTTCTTACCCGATGGTTCCCACGTGCGGCTGAATGCTTCTTCTCTTTTACGGTTCCCTGAAAAATTCAAGAAAGGGCCAAGAGAGGTATATTTAGACGGGGAGGCGTACTTTGATGTGGTGGAAGATAAACGAAATGTATTTATCGTTCACACCGATAAGCAGCAGGTAAACGTGCTCGGGACCGAATTTAACGTGCTGGGTTACGCGTCCGACCCGTACACGATCACCACGCTCGTGACGGGAAAAGTGAGCCTTGGGATATATGATCATAACAATGAACTGAAAGAGGAGATCGTGATGCACCCGAACCAACAGGTGTACTTTGATAGGGAACTCCACCGGACGCTATTGGCGGATGTGAACTCGCTGGAGGCCACCTCTTGGCTGCACGGGGTATATTCTTTTAGAGACACACCTTTAGAAGAGATTGCCCGCCGGCTGGAAAAAGTGCACGGTGTGAACTTTGTCATCTTGGAAGAAGCGTTGGGTGAAGAAGCCTATACAGGGAAGTTCTTTGCAGATCAAACCCTGGATGAGACCGTGGATGTATTAAATTTTAAAGGACGATTTCATTTTCAATCGAAGGGGGATACGATTTTCATACGAGAAAAAAAGTAACCCACAGCCGCCGCGCGCGTAAGGAGATCGCCTTGAAATTTTATCCGGTGAACGCGTCAAAAATAATTAACTAGCTCTATAAGTCCAATGTAATTACAAACAACTAAAAGGAATGCCTATGAAAAAAACGTGAAATGTAAAAAAAAGGCCGGGAAACCGCTCCAACAGTACCCCGACCTAAAATTCGTTTTCAATCAATTAAATTATCCACACGCGGGTCACCGGTGTAAAAAAAATTCAAACGCACCACTATCACGGCCCGATCGTGTAATATTATTTTAATTCACCAAAAAACATACAAATATATGAATAAATCAACAGACTTCCACAAACTTATGTGGGGAAAAGTCCTTTTGACCATGAAGTTTGTCCTCCTCTTTTTTATTGCAGGACATCTTAATGCTCTCGCGAGCAATTATACCCATAATGAAAAGTTATCGCTAAAATTAGACCAAGCCACTTTCGATGAAATTGTTTCGGTCATCGAACGTCAGTCCGATTACGTTTTTTTCTATAAAAGCAGCGATGTAGACCACTCCATCCATTATGATGTGGACTTGGAAAACCGGGATGTGCAGGAAATCCTGGAACAGCTGACGCGAAACTCTTCGCTCACTTACCGGATATCCGGTAAGTATATCTTCATTGATAAGAAAGAGAATATTTCGGGTGCGGCGGCAAGGAGTGAAATCAGTGAAGCGCTACAACAGCAACGAAAACAAATCTCGGGAAGAGTGACCGACGAATTGGGAGAAGCTGTTATCGGGGCAAATATCATAGAAGAGGGAACAAACAATGGAACGGTAACTGACATAGATGGCAATTTCTCGTTGCTGGTCGAGCAGGAAGATGCCACCATCCGGGTTTCATATATAGGGTACACGGAGCAGTTAATCGAGACTGCAGGCCGTAATACTTTCAATATTGTGCTGCAAGAAGATACCCAAGCTCTGGACGAACTGGTGGTCGTGGGATACGGTACCATGCGTAAATCAGACGTCACGGGTTCTATTTCTACCGCGAAAGGAAGCGATATCATCAAAAACCAATCGTTTAACGCGCTGGAAGGGTTGAAAGGCAAAGCGGCCGGGGTAAATATCTTTTCCAACACCGGGCAACCCGGGGGAGAAATGCGCGTGATTATCCGCGGTATCTCTACCATCAACGCCTCAGCCAGCCCGCTGTACGTGGTAGACGGGGTGGTGATGTCTAATTTCCAGTACCTTAACCCGAATGATATTGAATCCATCGAGGTATTGAAAGATGCTTCTTCCGCGGCCATATACGGCGCGCGCGGCGCGAATGGTGTCATTCTTGTGACCACGAAAAGAGGAGGAAATACCGGCAACCAGGCACGAGTATCTTACGATGGCTCCATGTCGGTAAGCAATATGTCACGCTATATGGACGTGATGAACGCCGATGAATGGATGTCTACCTTCAGGCAGGGGCTCGAGAATGCCAACGCGTGGCAGAACAGGAACTTCACCACCGACCTGTCACAAATCTTCACCGACCCTCGTTTGTTTGATGCCAATGGCTCTCCTATTTACGATACCAACTGGCAAAAGGAAGCATCCCGGACCGCTTTTTCACATAATCACCAGCTCAGTGTCCAACGGGGTGATGGTGAATCATCGGTGGGCGCCTTCCTGAACTATACCGATCAACAAGGGATACTGCATAACACGTACTTCAAGCGTTTGAATGCAAAATTGGCGTATGACGACAAGCCCACCAAATGGTTGTCAACCGGTGTGAACTTGCTGGTGAACCACTCGTGGGGAAATCGTACTTCCGATAACCCGTACGGACAGGGCGCACTGCGTACCATGATCGAGCTGCCGCCATTCCTTCCCGTTATGTTGGATGGCCAATATGCCCAGACCAATAGCTTTAGGACAGATGCTATCTATCGCGATCAAAACAACCCCGATCCGGAAGCCATGCAGGGATTTAGTCCCGAGGGAGTAGGGAACCCGGTTGAATTGTTGAAGAGGATGGAAGCAAGGCAGTACCGGACCCAGATTTTCGGGAATGCCGCCCTCACATTCCATCTCGCGGAAGGCCTTGATTTAAAGACCCAGTTCGGCATTGATTATCATAATAACCGTAATGCAAACTATACCCCGTTCACTCCGCGACCGCTGATCAATCAAAGCTCCACGGGAAGGGCTGAAGGTAGTAATTCAAATACATTGTATTGGCAGGAAGAGACCTACCTCACCTATAACAAGGGTATTGATAAACATCACATCAATGCCATGGGAGGGATATCGTGGCAGGAAAGGACCTATACATATTTCAACGCCATTGGTACCAACTTCAGCGATGATTTTTACGGCTATTATAATTTGGGAAAAGGATCGGATAGACCCAGTGTGGGCAATGACCACGACCGGTGGTCCATGAATTCTTATTTCTTGCGCGCGGCATACTCGTATGACAATAAATACATGACTACCGTAACCAGCCGCTGGGACGGTTCATCCAAGTTCGGGGCTAATAACAAATACTCTTGGTTCCCTTCCATCGGTTTGGGATGGATGATGTCGAACGAGGATTTCCTGATTGATCACCCGGTGATCAGCCGGCTAAAACCGCATACCTCTTTCGGGGTAACGGGTAACTCGGAGATCGGGACCTACGCGTCGCTGGCTACTATCGGACAGTCTACCACCATTATCGGCGAGGGACTTCGGACAGTTTCTTACACGCAGCGCATGCCCAACCCCGACTTGAAATGGGAGCGGACAAACCAGTGGGATATAGGTGTCGATTTAGGGTTGTTCAACAACCGGCTCAACCTCGAGGCCTCTTATTACTACAAGTATACTACCGACCTGTTGCTGCCTCGCCCGCTGCCAAGATCAACCGGTTTCTCGTCTATCACGGACAACATCGGGGAAGTCTCTAACCAAGGAGTAGATATCTTAGTAAATGCTTATCCAGTGGAAACCAATGATTTTCAGTGGAACACCACGTTGAATTTGAGCTTCAACAAAAACCGCGTGGAGAAACTGGATGAAAGTTCTTCGGTAGACCCGGCGACCGGGAAACGGCAAATTCTCCTTGACGGCTTTGTCGGTTACGACATGCTGATCCGGGAAGGGGAAGAACTCTCCTCCTTTTACGGGTACAAGCGAGCCGGTATTTATGACGGCGTGCCCGCTAACTGGGATGAGGAAACAATGAACGTTCCTTCTACCATTGGTGAAAAGGTTACCTACAAGCAACGTGAAATACTGGGTAACGGGTTGCCGGATTGGATGGGTTCGTTTATCAACACGTTCACCTATAAGTCTTTTGACCTGACTGTGGATTTGCAGTTTTCATGGGGCGCGGATATCATGCAAGAGTTTTTCCACTCTACCGAAGGACGTTTCCTCACCAGTGGCATTGACCGCCTATGGCAAGAGGCATGGCATCCCACGTTGAATCCGAACGGTACGGCCCAAGCTATCCGTTTGGCTAACTTCGGGATGGGTAATAACGCCAATGCCGATGACACGTGGGTGGCCGATGGTTCTTACCTGCGGGGCAACTTGATTCAATTGGGCTACACGTTTAATTCCCTCGCCCTTCAGAACATAGGGCTTTCGGCCTTGCGACTGTATGCCAACGTGAATAACGCGTTCCTGATCACATCCAAGGATTACCTGGGGTATGATCCGGAAAACTCATCACGCTTGGGGGATAACAAATGGGGTACCAACCGCCAGTTCTTTACCTACCCGCGCCCGAGAACATTCACCGTGGGGGTTAATTTGACATTTTAATGGAAGTAAAATAGTTTAATCATTAATCGTATGAAGCTACATAAAATATATTTATCCATCATGTGCATGATCACGCTCTCCTTGGTTACGAGTTCATGTACTGACTTCCTAACGGAAAATCCGCTCGATGAAAAGACGACCGGGCAGTTCTGGAGAACCGAATCCGACGCCCAGACCGCGGTAAACGCGCTTTATTTCGGTGGGGTGCCTTACCTGCATAATATTGACGTAGATGGCGGGTGGACGCCAAAAGCCACCATGTGGGGCGGTGTGATGTCCGGCTTATTTGTCGATAAGCGAAAAGACCGAACATTTACCAACGCGTCGGAAGGAGGCAACTTTAATATCGAGTCGTTCGACGCCACTTCACAGAAGATGTGGACCGAGTTTTATATTGGTATCTCGCGCGCCAATTTCGTGATTGCCAATATACCCACGATGACCGAGGTGTTATCTGAATCGCAAATTGCCAATTTTGTCGCGCAAGGGAAGTTCTTCAGGGCGTATGCCTACTACTATTTAGCGAAGGAGTATGGCGATGTTCCTTATATCGACGAGCCCTACATGTCGTTAGAAGGTATTTACGTGGAGCGCACCCCGGTTGCGCAGGTTTACGAGAATATTGAAGCCGACTTGCTGGATATCATCGAAGGGAACGCGTTGCCCAATATTGCCTTTTATGATAATAATGGTTACGTGACACGTCCCATGGCCCAAACTTTGTTGGCGAACGTGTACCTGCAATGGGCAGGAGCCCCGGTGAATGGCGGTAACGAGTATTATACCAAAGCCGCCAACATGGCTCTCAACGTGATTAATGGCGGACAACACGCGTTGATTCACCCGGATGGGACGACCAATGACCTCAACTCGGCGTTTAATGTTATTAAAACAACGAAATCGTCGAATGAGATTATTTTTGCCAAGGAATACAATCAAACCAGCTATAATGTGGGCAACTCGTACGCGGTACGTTCTATAGGTACGGATGCTTTTCAGTGGAAGGACGCGGCGGACGAGAGTGTTTTCAAGCCCGGGGGCGATGTGTTGTATAACGCGTATCTCCCGAGTGACCTGTTGATCAATAGCTACCATCCTTCCGATATCCGGAACATGGAGAAACAATTCTTTTTCCGCGAATATACCGATGGTACCGGTGTCTCGCACACGTTGAATAACGTGGGCAATTGGGCATGGTTTGATGCAGGTTCACTGATCAATGGCCGGAATGGCGACTATAACATGCCCATATACCGCTATGCCGAGGTGCTCCTGATCGCCGCCGAAGGGCTTGCCCGGACAGGGAATGATGGCGATGCCAGGGGATACCTTAATCAGGTACGTAGGCGCGCGGGCTTAGCCGATGAGACGGCCAGTGGTGACGCGTTGATTCAAGCCATCCTGACCGAGCGGTTCCACGAGTTCCCGCTGGAATTCAAGATCTGGGATGATATCCGCCGTACCCGACTCTATCCCGAAGCGGATGGCATGCAATCGGGTAGGCTACAATGGGTTCCCCTTGCCACAGCTGCCATCCAGAATAAGCCGGAAGGAAGCACGGCGGTTGGCAAAATACCGGAATATGCCCTGTTGTGGCCTATACCATTAAGCGACATGCAGGCTAACACGGCTTTGGAAGGACACCAAAATCCGGGTTGGAACTAAAATAGATGAAACGGCTCCTGCCTTCACCGGGAGGAGTATATAAGAAAACGTCCCGCGCGAGCCTAAGCTGCACGGGACGTTCTTTTAACCGGGTGGATGAGAATGGGAGAGGGGCAGGTTATACCACCTTCTCGGTTTCCTCTACCTTCTTTATTACTACTTGCTGCTTCTCCTTGTCGAAATCCACCAGGACGGTGTCTCCCTCTTTCATGCCGGTACGAAGGATCATCTCTGCCATTTCGTCTTCCACGTATTTCTGGAGGGCACGCTTGAGCGGGCGAGCGCCGAACTGCACGTCGTAGCCTTTATTGGCAATAAACTCCTTGGCGGGTTCGGTGAGCGAAACATGGTAGCCAAGGTCGCCAATGCGCTTGTAAAGGCCCGTCAGTTCCAGGTCGATGATCTTGTATATGGACTCCTTGCTGAGTTGGTCGAACATCACGATATCATCTACCCGGTTCAAGAACTCCGGCGCGAATGCCTTGTTCAGTGCTTTCTGGATGACGCCTCGTGAATATTCGGTGTCGGTCATGTCGGTGCTGGTGTTGAACCCGATGCCGCGTCCGAAGTCTTTCAGCTGCCGCGTACCGATGTTGGAAGTCATGATCAAGATCGTGTTTTTAAAGTCGACCCGGCGCCCGAGGCTGTCGGTCACGTGCCCTTCGTCCAGTATCTGGAGAAGGATGTTGAACACGTCGGGGTGTGCCTTCTCGATCTCGTCGAGCAGTACCACCGAGTATGGGCGGCGGCGTACTTTCTCGGTAAGTTGTCCTCCCTCTTCGTAGCCCACGTATCCCGGAGGTGCTCCCACGAGCCGCGACACGTTGAATTTCTCCATATACTCGCTCATGTCGATACGGATCAGGTTCTCCGAAGAGTCGAACAGGAACTCGGCCAGCTTCTTGGCCAAGTGTGTTTTCCCCACGCCGGTGGGTCCCAGGAACATGAACGTGCCGATGGGCTTGTTGGGATCCTTGAGCCCCACGCGGTTCCGTTGGATCGCCTTCACGATCTTCTCTACCGCGTCGTTTTGCCCGATCACCTTGTTCTGGAGCAGTTCTTTCATTTCCAAGAGTCGTTGCCCTTCGGCTTGTGCGATGCGTTGCACGGGCACTCCCGAGATCATCGCTACCACTTCGGCAATCTTCTCTTCATCCACGATCTCCGGTTTTTCCTTGATCTCTTTTTGCCAGCGCTCTTCTTCTGCTTCCAGCGCGAGCAACAGTTGGCGTTGCTTGTCACGGAAGCTGGCAGCCAGCTCGTACTTCTGCGCTTTTACCGCGTCGGTCTTTTGTTGTTCTACCACTTTGAGCTCCTTTTCCAGTTGCTCGATGGTTTCCGGGATCACGATGTTGGAGATGTGTACCCGGGCACCCGCTTCGTCGAGCGCGTCAATGGCCTTATCGGGGAAGGTGCGGTCGGAAACGTACCGGTCAGTCAGCTTCACGCAGGCCTGCAACGCTTCGTCGGTATAGCGCACGTTATGGTGCTCCTCGTACCGCTCCTTGATATTGCGCAAGATCTGCAGGGTCTCCTCGGCGGTAGTGGGGTCCACGATCACCTTTTGGAAACGCCGTTCCAGCGCGCCGT
>WPCG01125452.1_pt1 | contig 81967 bp, 95 predicted proteins | sample 5403311 | NCBI WGS metagenome assembly WPCG01 (sample SAMN12869467, study PRJNA574797) | sludge metagenome | isolation source: wastewater treatment of Control | place: China:Beijing | collected 2019-05-17 | reverse complement strand
TCTGTCTTATTAGACATCCACGAAGAATGGTCTTCAAGTAATAGACAGTACATCCAATTTAGTGCTGAAACAACCAATTGGATTAAATAATGCTTCTATACTGACTCATAGGAATTTTACACAAGATTCTGGACTTGACTTAAAGATTTCTAAAAATTATACTATCAAACAGTTATTTATTTGATCGATTGTATCATTAAGGGCTAAAACAACAATGCAGTTGACATATGTTTGTAATTTGTACTTTCGGATTGCTCTTACACTGGTTTACAAATTAAAGGCAATAGTATGTTTAATAATCATCCAACGAATGATCAAATTAGGATGAAATTGGTGAAACTAGTAGTAAAAAAGGTTAAAATATACTTAGAGCAATTATACAAACATAAAAGAGTATTTATTGTTAAATAAACAAGAATTAGAAATGAGAAACTATGAAAGTGATAATACGATTAATGAATGTTGAAGAATTTGATCTTTTAGAGATGTTTCTTTACGAAGCCATCTTTCAACCTAACCAAAAGAAGGCTCCATTTTCAATTATTTATGAAAATCATTTGTATCAATACATTGAAAAATTTGGGGTTAAAGAACATGATATTTGTTATTGCGCACAAGTTGAGAATGACATCATTGGTGCTGTCTGGGTAAGAGAAACTAATCGAGAATGCAGTGAAACAGATGTTGTGCTAGAGTTTTCAATCTCGGTGTTACAACATTATCGAAAGCAAGGTATAGGAAGGCAGCTCATGAAAAGGATGATTGAACATATTCGAAAGCAAGGATATAAAAAAGCAATTTTATCAGTTCAACAACAAAATTATGCACGTAAACTTTATGAAGAATTAGGATTTTATCAAGTTGATCAACATGATCAAGAAATCATCATGATGAAACAACTTTAGTTGAATGGTTTCCTATTAAGTTGATGTGATGTTTCTTTTCATTTATGATTATTCTTGCAAACATCCAGGAGATATAGTTATGAATAATTTATTTGAGTATGTAAAAAAACCAGCATTGTATGAGAAAAGTTCGTTTAATTTTTGGGATGATCCTACAATTTCAAAACATTTACTTCAAGCACATTTAGATCCAGATATCGAAGCAGCAAGTCGTTCGCATTCTTTTATAGAACAATCCGTCGAGTTTATTATTAATCAACTTCCAAAAAGCAAATATCCAAAAATACTTGATTTAGGTTGTGGACCGGGATTGTATGCTCAAAAGCTTGCTAAAAAAAGTTATCAAGTAACAGGTGTTGATTTTTCAAAACGTTCCATTGCATATGCAAAGCAACAAGCAAAAATGGAAAACTTAGCTATTAACTATAAATACTTAGATTACTTAACATTAGATTTTGAGAATGAGTTTGATGTTGTTTTGATGATTTACTGTGACTATGCTGTATTATCCGATGGTGATCGTAAAAGACTGCTACAACTTGTAAATAAAGCATTAAAAAAGGATGGTGTGTTTCTTTTTGATGTTTTTACAGCCAATGAGTTTAATCAACGTAAAGCTTCTAGGTTGTGGGAGTATGAAAATGAAGGTGGTTTTTGGAGTGAAGAGCCATACCTTTGTTTAGAAGCGTTTTGGGAGTATGATAACGATGTAAAACTTGAACAATATACCATTATAAAAGAAAACAATGATATAGAAGTTGTAAGAAACTGGTTTAAAGTGTTTGATCTTCAAACGATAGAGAATGAACTAATTCAACAAAATTTTGATGTAGTTAATGCATTTGCCAATGTATTGGGTGAATCCATCAATAAAGAGTCAAAAACCTTATGTATGTTGGCAAAAAAAGGAGAACAGCATGTTTGAAAATAAAGTGGTCGTTGTTACAGGAGCAGCAAGTGGTATTGGTAGTGTTATCGCAAAAGAATTTAGAAGCAAAGGTGCAATTGTTTGTACTATTGATGTAAAGCACCACGATGGTTATGTTGGGGACTTATCAAAAAAAGAGGACATAGAATCATTTGTAAGTGATGTAGTTTTAAAACATAAAAAAATCGATATCCTCATAAACAACGCAATCCCTTTAAACAAAGGGATAAAAGAATGTGCTTATGATGAGTTTGATTATGCACTTAAAGTTGGTGTAACAGCACCATTTTACTTATCAAAGCTATTTATGGATTATTTTTTACCAGGTTCTTCGATTATTAATATTTCATCGACACGAGCATTTATGAGTCAGGCAAACACTGAAAGTTATAGTAGTGCAAAAGGAGCAATAATTTCTTTAACACATGCTTTAGCCATGTCATTATCACATAAAGTACGTGTAAACAGTGTATCTCCTGGATGGATTGATGTTAAAAGTGATCAAACAGATAAAGCTGATCACACACAACATCCTGTGGGTCGTGTTGGTCATGCATTGGATGTTGTGCATATGATTATGTACTTAGCAAGCGATCAAGCTAGTTTTATTACAGGACAAGATTTTGTTGTGGATGGAGGAATGAGCAAGCAAATGATTTATCATCAAGATAATGGCTGGTACTACTCAAACGATTAATTTGATACAATTAGCATCAACGATGTAAAATGATGACGCTAGTTAATCAAAGGATGAACTTAAAAGACTTGTATCGCATTTGCAAAAGAGTAATTTAATGTATAATAATTTTAGAGCTGTTGATTAAATCGCGTCAATACATCAAAATAAGTAAAAATTAAAAGAACATAAAAGGGGAACATAATGGCAACTTTATCCATTGACGGGTCGTCAATCTATTATGAAGTAAAAGGGGATATCACATCCAATAAAACAATTGCGTTTTTTAATGGGGTTATGGCTTCGACAAGCAGTTGGGAAATGTACTGGCTAATGTTTGAAAAACTTGGCTATAAAATAATAGTGCATGATTTTCTTGGACAATTAAAGTCAGATAAACCTAAAGGTCCTTACTCATTTAAACAGCATGCTTATCAAGCGATGAAACTATTTGAGCATTGTAAGATAAAGGATGTGCATATTGTAGGTACTTCATATGGAGGTGAGGTAGCGATGCGTTTTGCTATCGACTATCCCCAAATGACAAAAAGTATCAGTATAATTGATTCCGTAAGTGAATTAGATGAAGTACTAACCCATGCAATTAATAACTGGATCATTCTGACACATACTAATAATCCAGAAATGTTTTTTAAAGGAATGCTATCGAGCATCTATGGTGATTCATATTTAGAAAAAAACAAAGAAATGTTAGAACAGCGTGCTAAAGTTATGAGTAAGCTACCACATGATTATTTAAAAGGTCAGAAAATTTTGTATGACACGTTTCTAAGTGATGTAACTATTACAGATGAGTTACACAAAATCACTTGTCCTACTTTGGTTGTATGTGGAGAAGAAGATATACTAAAACCTGTGAAATTTTCTAAAATTATCGCTGATAACATTAAGCAAGCTGAGTTTGTAACCTTACCTGATTGTGGCCATGTCGCTATTTTTGAAAAGAGTGAAGAACTGAAAAGCTTACTGCTTGGGTTTATCATTAAACAATCATTCATTGAAAAAGGAGATGATCATTATTAATAAAAACATTCGTCTATTAGCGATAATTGCTTTATTTGCTTTGTTGATTGCATTGCCTTTTATGCTAAGTATTTATCATTTGTTGTTTTACTATGTCTTTATTGCGCTATTGTTTGTGTATTTTTTAGTGTTGGAATTAATGGGATTTAATGATGTTGAGACGATTAAAAGTAGGTGGCAAAAAACAAAGAAAAAAGGAAAAACATATGTTGTTCTTCAACAAAGCATAATAAACTTTGTTCAAATACTAATTGTTGTTTTCTTTGGTCAATATGTTGGTAATAATCTAACACCAGCAAACCTATACAAAGAGTTATCCACAGAATATATTATCCTTATGTTTGTGCTTGTGTACTTGTTTAGTTTGTTAATTGGGTTTATTCATTACAATGAACATAATAAGAAATATTAACAGGAGGTGTGAAACATGGTCCACGTTGTGTATACTGATAAATCATCAAAAGAATATGAGAAAATAATTCAAGGGTTAAAAACGATGGTTGTACGAGGTGCTGCAGGTAGAAAAATCCCTCATAGCCGTGTTTTTATAGACGATACTTTGTATTTTATGGTCAAAGGATCAAAAAAAATAACAGCCACGGCTACTGTTACAAGCGTAGAAAATCATGTGAAACTCACAGATGATCAAATCATCGAGTTATTTAAAAAACATGAACTAAAGCTACAACTTGATGACAAGCAAAAAAAGCGTTGGCATAAAAAGTGTTTAGTTTTTGTAGAATTTGAAAATTTCCAAAACATTGAACCGCTTGACTTTGATCATCAATCTAACATGGATGACTGGTTAATTATTGAAAAAATTGATGATGTTGTTGTTGGGACAAGTATACCTTACAACTATGAAAAGTCTCGATTCTAATTGCAATTATTTTAAACAATGGTGAATACAAACATGATAACTAAGAAAACGACAACTTTAAAGATTGTCTTTGGTTTTGGGGTTTTTGTTTTTATTGTTGCAGCTATTTTAAGTGCAGTGATTGCGATTTTAAATCCCTTTCAACTGACATATCATTTCATACTTAGACCAATCAGCATGTTAATATCTTTGTTTATGTGTATACTCTCTTGGTTATTTTACGATATTTTTAATGAGTTGGATTTAAGCGGTTCAAATTTAAAAAGCCTAGTTGTAAATAGCAGGATGATACTTAAATGTAATATGATGATTGTTATAATGCTAATTATGAGTTATTTTGTTTATAACTTGGCTGACATTGACGATGCACCAGGAATGTTAGTTTTGTATTTACTTATATGTGCACTTTTAATATTTGTTTGTCGTAAAGTAAAACTTGTTCAAGATAAGTGAGCAACTATCAGTTTAGTTAGGATACTCTATGAAAAATGATTTATCAAATTTAAGTAAAAAGGAGCTATGGCAATTATTTCCAATTGAACTGGTTTCATACAATCCTAGTTGGGAAAATTGGTTTTGTAGTGAAAAGAAAAAGTTAACGTTTTTTTTACCATACAAAAATAGTATCCATCACATTGGAAGCAGTGCAGTAAAGACGATTTGTTCAAAACCAGTGGTTGATATTTTATTGGTTTGTCAAAAAGAGGATTATAATGCAATTAGCACAAAGCTTTTACAATATGATTATATTTTGATGTCAAAGAGTAGATTTAGACATTCCTTTAATAAAGGTTACACTAGTCAAGGATACCAATCACAAGTATTTCACTTACACCTACGACTTAGTGACGATATTGATGAGTTGTATTTTAAACAACTTTTAGTAAGTGATGAATCGATAGCAAAAGAGTATGAGAAGTTAAAACGTTCATTAGCAGAAAAATATAAGTACAACAGAGATCGATATACATTAGAAAAAACTGATTTTATAAAAAAGTATACCGAAAAAGCGAAAACAATGTTTACGATTTCAGTAGACTTCACACAATAATGCAAAGGAGAACCATGATTGAAATAAGAAAATATTCAAAAGATGATCAAAACCAATTAATCGATTTACTTAAGAAACAAAATGAAGAATGGAAGTGTTATTGCCATGAAGATGTTGTAGAGAAATACAAAGAAAATCTACTAAAGTCCATTACATATGTAGCCTATGATAACAACAAGTTATGTGGCTTTGTTCGTTGTATTGAAGATTTTGGGTTTTATATATATATTTGTGATTTATTGGTTGATCAAAGTGCTCGTGGAAAATCCATTGGTAAGCAGTTAATGAGTCATGTTAAACATTTGTATCCACAATATGTCGTTTATGTCATGTCTGATGTCGATACATATTATGAAAAACTCAATTATCACAAAGAAGGGAGTGTTTTTGAAGTTAAATAAATTAATGTATTTGTACTATGGTTTTCTATTTGTTATGGATGCACCATTATATGCAATATTTAGCTTCTCTAGTGTGTGTTTTTTATTGATGTTGACAAGGTGAAGCATTTCTACTAAACTTTGAGTTGTATAAACCATAATTTTGCCACCGGGTAAAATTGTCTGGTATTCTGATTTATTCCGTTAGGTCTTAGAAGGGATAAATGAGGATACTATTTTTTTTGGAGATGCAAATGAAACATGGATTAAATAGACAAATTACAAAATATGTTTTCTTGAACATTTTAGGAATGTTAGGGTTATCTTTTTACATTTTAATTGACACTTTATTTATTTCGATAGCCTTAGGTAGTGATGGTTTGGCAGCACTAAATTTTGCGATTTCAATTTACAGTGTGTTGCACGGGTTAGGCTTAATGATTGGTCTAGGTGGTGCTATCATGTTTAAGACATATAGCACAGAATCAACTTTCTCCCAAAATGCTTACACCAACAGCGTTTTTTTAGCATTTGCTATTGGATGTATGCTACTTATTGTTGGACAGGTTTGGACACCACTACTTTCGGTTTTATTAGGTGTTCCTGATCTATTAATGAGTTATGTGAATGTGTACTTAAAAACAATCTTGTCCTTTTCATTTGTTTTTTTAGTTAATAATGTTCTGTTAGCTTTTGTTAGAAATGACAATGGACCAAAATTAGCAATGAGCGCAATGTTATTGAGTAGTTTTTCAAACATATTGTTAGATGCGTTGTTTATATTTGGTTTTAATTGGGGTATGTTTGGTGCTGCTTTTGCGACAAGCTTATCTGCTTTACTAAGTGTGCTTCTTTTAACCGCACATTTACTTTCAAAAAAGCGAACATTTCACTTTATTCCTCACTTATCACTATCAATCATTAAGAAAATTGGATCGTATGGATTGTTTGCACTTATTGCTGAGTTAGCACTTAGTGTTTCTCTCATTGTTTTTAATCTAATCCTTATTAGGCAAGTAGGAAGTGATGGTGTTGCAGCGTATGCGATTATTGCAAATCTTGCACTTATTGTTACGTCGATTTTTGTTGGAGTTTCACATGGTATTCAGCCATTATTAAGTGAGAGTTATGCCAGATTTGACACTGTTGCTTTGATGCAAATTATAAAAAAGTCCATTTTAATTGTTCTTGTTTTATTTATTCTAATCTATTTTATTACAAACTTCTTTGTTGATGAACTTGTTTACGGGTTTAATAGAGACGCAAACAATGCTGTAGCCCATATTGCAAAAGAAGGATTGATTGTTTACTTTACTGGGTACTTCTTTGCTGGATTTAATATTGTTTTTTCTACAGCGCTAAGTGCTTTAAAACATCCAAAGAAAGCAATGATGTTAACTCTTTTGCGAAGCAGTGTTCTGCTAATACCTTTTGCTTTACTTTTATCGCAATATTTTGATTATTTAGGACTTTGGATTGCATTTATTGTAAGTGAAGGTCTAACTTTTCTAGTGATGATATATTTTTATGGTCGAGTAAATTTAACCACAAATTTTAATAATAAATTGTAGGATAAAATACAAAATATTGTGATATAATTATCGAAATAGTTAAGAAAGGGTGGGGACCATGAGTAAATACATGCAGTCTAACGCTGTCTTTACAATCATCATTATTCATGTTGTAATCATGTTTTTTCTGTCTTTAGAACCTTCATTACAATCTTATCTTTACATGCCTGCAACAGTTAATGAGTTTTTACTAAAACCATGGACTTTAATCACAGCGATATTTATTCATGAGAATATATGGCATATGATGATTAAACTATTTTTATTTTGGATATTTGGGACACTTTTAGAAAAAACCACAAGTTCGACTCGTCTTGTGTTTATATATCTAACAACAGGAGCTCTAGGTGCTTTTTCAACATTGTTGTATGCATCTATCGTTAATCAACATGTCTTCTTTGCAGCAGCTTGTTCATCGATTTGTGGCATTGTTGCTCATGTTTGTGCAATAAATCCCGATATCAAAATCATGAATATTAAAGCATTTGATTGGATGATTGGTTTGTTTTTGATGATTTCATTTGCAAGCATTATTTCTTTAGAGACATCTCTAGTTATTGCTTCACATATAGTGGGGTTACTATTTGGTTATATGAGCGGTATGTTTAAGGTCGCAACTAGTTGACAAAATTGTAAATCAACTTCTCATTTTTAAATGTAGTCGTTATAATTAAAGTAGTTTAAACTTGACTTAGATAGGATTTTAAAACATGAGAAGAAATCATTTAACTACAAAACTTAGTTTAAGCACTATGTTGCTATCTTTATGTTCATCAGTTATTGGACTATTTTATCCTTTTGCACAAAACTCCATCACTTGGATTGATATGTTTAATCAACCTATTCAAACATATGGTAAAACAATTTTTTATAATGACTCCATTATGGTTGCTACTGCCAATGTGTCAACCGACATCGTAGTTTTGTTATTATCTGCAGTTCTTTTGTTTGTTCATTTAAAGATTAAATCTAAGATGAAGAACTTACTAATGCTTTGTTTTCATTCAGTATATTTGTATATTTATTCAACATATAGTTTGAGCATTACGTTTAATCCATTGTTTTTTCTATACGTGCTATTAATGGGAATAAACTTTTATCTAGTTATTCTATTAATGATCAATACTAACGCCTTCAACTTTTCACAAATCAGTGCTGCAAAAACAGTTGGCGTTTTCTACATTGTTGTTGGATCGGTTGTTGGTTTAATTTGGATTAGTGAACCATTACTTGCGCTACTTCTTCAACAACCCCATCCTCAAATAGGTTATCCTACCATGTTTACACATGCTTTTGATCTAGCTGTTATTGTTCCGTTGCTCTATATTTCGGGCTATCAAGTGATCAATGGTGATAAGTCAAAAATAGTTCTTGGATTACCTGTTTTATCTATTTTAGTTACTCTTTTTCCAACAATTCTTCTTATGACCTATTTTCAAGTCCTTGCTGGAATAAAGTATACCTTTATTGAAACAATGATTATGATTGTCACTTTTTTGGTATTGTCAATTAGTGGGTTTGTTATGTTGGTATTCATTTTTAAAGGAGTGCATGTTAATGAAAACTAAAAAAGAATCGGCTATTGAACTTTATCAAAATCGACAACATGTTTTATCATGTCCATTATGTCATCATTCCATGAGTGTCCAAAATCAAACGATTGTATGTGATAACATGCATAGTTACGATATATCTAGAAAAGGCACTATCAATCTAAGTTTTACAAACAATGATCAATTTTATGATCGTTCATTCTTTATCAGTCGTCAAAAAATGATAAAAGAGGGGATATTTGATTCAGTCATTTCAACAATTACATCACATATTACAACTCTTTTTAAAACCTCCATTACATTACTCGATGTCGGAACTGGTGAAGGATCATTACTACAAACAATAAGTCAGCATATTAATGGACGCATTTTTGGTATTGATTTATCGAAAGATGCGATAGCTTTGGCAACGAATTTATCAACTGAAATATCTTGGATCGTTGCAGATATCACAAACTTACCATTTAAAGATCATCAGTTTGATTGTATCCTCGATGTTTTTTCACCTGCAAATTACAATGAGTTTATCCGAGTATTAAAAAAAGAGGGAGTGTTAATAAAAGTAGTCCCTCTAGCCACTCATTTTAAAGAGCTAAGACAAGAACAAGTGACTGATAAAGATGAGTCAAAGAATATAGCAAACATTGAACAAGTACTAAAACAACATTTTGATATTGTATCAAAAGAGCGAGTTGTTGATGAGGTTGAAATTTCACCTCATCAAAAAGTAGATATTATGATTATGTCTCCTGTTAGTAAAAACAAGTCAAGTTTATCTACTGATTTTAAGTCCATTACGATTGATGTGTTTGTTTATGTATGTAAGAAAAAAAGCTTATTTTAGTTTACTAATATCAAGATTTTTAGCATAGTTATATCCTATTTCAAATATTTCATCCGCTTTTGATGAATCTAAAATATGATAATCTTCTAAGTGTTGCAGCTCAATGAGAATGGTGCATGCTTCTTTTTCTTGTTCACTATAAGATGTTATACCTAATTGGAATGTTCTTGTTGCAATTTCTTGTAGTCCTTTTAAAGAGGATACTTTTTCAATTGGCATAATATCAACCCCAATAATGACATCGCATTGGTCCATTAATGGAGCTATAGGAACATTGTTTTTAAGTCCACCATCGACATACACAATATCATCAATGACAACTGGAGAAAATAGTACAGGGATAGACGATGAAGCTTGGATTGCTTTTGCTACATCTCCTTGATGTAAGTATTCTACCTCGCCATTTAATAAATTAGTAACAGTAGCATAAAAAGGAAGTTTTAATTGAGAAAAAGATTCTGGTAAAAAAATTTTCAGTTTAGTTTGCAAATGATCCAAAGATAAAAAACCATCCACAGGTAAATTAACCTTAACAAGATCAGTTAGCTTGTTGTCTTTCATTATTTTAAAGATTTCATCTGCTTTGTACCCATTTGCAACTAATCCACCAACAATAGAACCTGCACTTGTTCCTGCAACGACGTCAAAGGTGATGTTGTTTTCTTCTAATGCTTTTATAACACCAATGTGTGCAAACCCTCTAGTTCCACCACCACCTAGTGCTAATCCAATTTTTTTGCTCATCTTTTTTTCTCCTATACGCTTAAGGCAAATATTTCTTTTTTCGACTTTTCTAATACTTCTTTATCGTATCCTTGTAACAAAGACGCATCAAGTTTTTCCCATATGTACTCCACAAAGTTTAATAGCTCTTTTTTATTGTTTAATGTAGCCTTTTCCATCGCAAACTTAATGGCTTGTAATATTGATAGCATGACACTAATATCGCTTTTTCCATAATGAACCATTTGATAAAAGGCAAAATATATCTCTTCTTTAAAACTAATCGCTTCAAAAATAGCTTTATACTCATTTTCTTTATCTTTTTCCAAAATAAAATAACCATCATCTAAGTTTGAAAGCATGGATAATAAAATTCCAATCATTTTTAAACAATGATTAGCCGTATTTGGATCATTTACTCCAGGCGATATGGCTCTTAATCCTATTTCCACAATTTTTTGAATTGAAAAATTAAAGTCTTGAAGTTCTGTTTTCTCATATCCTATCGTAATTGCATCTAAAATAGAATTTGTCAAAGCTTCATCAAGTTTTGTTTCTTCATTAGAATAGATTGCAATTAAAGAAGTTTTATCCGATATAAATTGACCAATGATTTTCTCACTCACTATAATTAACTTGTTTTCATTTGCGATCTTAGATAGTTTTTGATGATTAATAAATTGAATGTACCCATATCGTTTGCTTTGTAAATGAATGACATAGGAATAAGGTGCCATATCAATGGTTTTACTAAATGATGCAGAATCCACAAGCTTATGATAGTCATTGATGCGAGTAACAGCCGAACTGTACAATCGCAAAATTAAATTATTTGTTTGTATGTAAGAACCTACATGATGAATGTATAAAATAAAGTGAAACAAACAAAAGATGGCAAAAACAATAGCTATAGTTGCAGAAATCACCACTTTTTCATCCAAAGAAACACGCATAAACAATAAAGTTGTCATGGCATAAACAAATCCACCTAAAAAGACTCCCAATGCTTTCATTGTTTTATCATCAGATAAAAAGTTTTCCACTGTTCTAGGAGAAAACTGTGAAGAGTAGGTTGTTAAGACAACCATGGTCGTAGAGAAAGTAAAAGTCATCATGGTCATTAAAGAGCCAGCAATAACTTGTAAAATTGTTTGTGCTAAACTAACAGATGTTAAAAAAAGGGTAGGGACATAATCGGATAGCTCAAATAATGTGTTTGTATCAAGCCATGCAAAGACAAGTGCAAACAAAAAAGATAAAACGCCATAGAAAGCAGGATATACCCAAACACTCTTTTTAATTTGTAACAAATACTTATTTATCATACTATTTCCCCCTTGTAATCTCATTATATAGGGGAAGCAGTGTAGTAACAACAAAATTTCTTTAATTAGTGATTGATATTTTACTCAATTTATTCATACAATAAGAAAAGGAAAAGGTGAACATGAAAAAAAGACGACTTTTCATTATGTATGGCTCATTATTAATAACAATAGCAGGGTTTGTTTTTTTAGCGTTATCATTTTCAGGAAACGATTTAAAACTACCCCCTGCACAAGTTGATCTTTATGATGAGTTATTTAGTGTAACAGTTGATGATCAGTTGATGGATAATCAACGATTACCTGCAATAATTGACGCTAAAAAAGATCAAGTCATAACACTAACAACGACATTGCCAGATACGTTTGTCAACCAACAACATTTACTTTTACGTTCATCGCTTCAATACTTACAAGTGTATGTTGATGATCAATTGATTTATGAAAACTTTAAAGATAAAAATCAAATACCACCAGTCGCAAGCATGTGGAACATCATTACCATTGAGGGAGGTTCTCAAAATAAACTATTAACACTTCAATTATCCTCTCCTTATTCAGAAATGGCATCATCGATTAACTCACTATATGTCGGTGATGTAGGTTCAATACAAATGTTCTTGTTTACTAACTATGGTCTTATGCTCGTTACTTCGTTACTGATAATTGTTTTAAGCTTCTTGTTTTTATTGTTAACCACGTTTTTATCCAATGAAAATAGTCGTCCAAATCAACTATTAGCTTTGTTTACACTGTTTTTAGGTTTTTGGATGTTTGGTGAGTCGAGAATGATGCAATTTCTAATATCAAGCCAATTCATTCATGGAGGTCTTTCTTATTTAATGATAGCATCGTTTATGATTCCACTGCTTATGTATATCAAAGATTATGTGCTTGTATCTTATAAAAGAGTCCTATTTGTATACATTATGATTATTATACTCGTCATCAACTTTTGGGCAGTTTTAGCTTTACAGTTCTTTGGTATTGCTGATTTTTTTGAAACTGTTCAGTTTTCAAATATACTAATTCTAACAACAACTTTCATCATTATTGCTCTTAATATGTATGAAATCCTCAAATATAAAAATAAAAGTGCTTTAATGTTTTTAAAAAGAATGAGTATTATTATTGTGGCAGGGTTTGCCGAGTTTATTAATTTCTTTTTAAACAATTTCACAAATACATCTACGTTTATTTTATTAGGATTGTTTGTCTTTTTGATTGTGCAAATAGTAGAGTACATTAAAGTAGCGATATCAATTATTCAAAGAAGTAAGTTAGCACAAAAATATGAAGTGCTCGCTCACATTGATCCACTAACATCAGCAAAAAACCGCTTAGCCTTTAACAAAGATAGTGAAGAGTTGTTAAACAACAATCCTCATAATTCATTGCGTGTCGTTTTCTTTGATTTAAACAATTTAAAAATAATAAACGATACTTTGGGTCATGCTAAAGGAGATCAAGCAATAAAAGATACATACAACTTAATTGAACATAGTTTTCATGATATTGGACAGTCTTATCGTGTTGGTGGTGATGAATTTGCTTGTTTACTCTTTAATGTATCTGAGAGTGCATTTAAAGAAAAAATGATACAGTTTAAACAAGCCATTTTTGAAAAACAATCATCGCTTGACTATGAATTTGAACTTGCCTATGGTGATGCACTGTATAATAAAAACATAGATACTTCCTTTAGTGATACTTTATCTAGAGCTGATAAGAGAATGTATGAACACAAAGTTCAACTAAAATCGAGAGTATCGTCCAATAATGTTAGGAATACTATAGGATTTGTTGAATAAATAGAGTAAAGAGTGTTAAAATGTTTGTTGTGATTAAAAGGAGTAAGCATGAAAAATAAAGTATTATTTACAAGTGAATCAGTGACTGAAGGCCACCCTGATAAAATTTGTGATCAGATTTCAGATGCGATATTAGATGCAATTTTAGCGCAAGATCCAAAAGCACGAGTTGCTTGTGAAACAGTAGTGAATACTGGGTTAGTTTTAGTTATGGGTGAAATTACCACCGATTGTTATGTGGACATTCCTAAAATTGCTCGTGATACGATTGTAGAAATCGGTTATGATCGTGCAAAATATGGTTTTGATGGTACAACATGTGCGGTATTAACATCAATTGATGAGCAATCCCCTGATATATCAATGGGTGTCGATGAAAAAGACGCCAACGGTTTTAAAAGTCATGGAGCAGGTGATCAAGGTATGATGTTTGGATATGCATGTGATGAGACTAAAGAATACATGCCCCTTCCAATTGTCTTAGCCCACAAGCTTTCAAAAAGGCTTGCTCAAGTACGTAAAGAAAAAATAGTGGATTACTTACGTCCTGATGGTAAAACGCAGGTAACCGTCGAATATGACAATGATAGACCAGTACGAGTGGATACGATTGTCTTATCTACGCAACATTCTGACAAAGTAAGCCATAAAAGACTAATTAAAGACATGATTCAACATGTTATTCAACCAACTATTGACGCTTCACTACTTGATTCAAACACACGTATACTTATTAATCCTACAGGACGCTTTGTTGTGGGTGGTCCACAAGGTGATAGTGGTTTAACAGGTCGCAAAATTATCGTGGATACTTATGGTGGGATGGCTCGTCATGGTGGAGGAGCATTTAGTGGAAAAGATCCAACTAAAGTCGATCGCTCTGCAGCTTATGCAGCACGTTATGTAGCTAAAAATATCGTGGCTGCTAAACTTGCGAAGAAAGTGGAAGTTCAGTTGGCATATGCGATCGGTGTTGCAAAACCTGTAAGTATTTTTGTGGATAGTTTTAATACAGGTGTTTTAAGTGATGATCGACTAGCTGATATTATTAGCAAAGAGTTTAATTTAAGCCCATCCGCAATTATTGAATCATTGGATTTACGTCGACCAATCTACAGACAAGTCGCAGCCTATGGACACATGGGTAGAGACAACATGCCTTGGGAAAAACTTGATCGAGTAGATGATTTAAAGAAATATTTATAAAATAATTAAAATCGATTACTTGAAAATTGAACATTTCAAAAAATTAAGTTAATTGTACTAGATAAATTTAGACAAAGATGGATAACTATAGTATATGATAAAACAAAGCATTTGATTAGGCTTTGTTTTTCATTTATGATAAAACTAATAGGAGCGAGGTAACCATGAACAAACAAAAAACAATTGCATTGATTGCACATGATTATAAAAAAGATGAGTTGATAGAGTGGGTTTTAAATCACAAAGCAGAGTTAAGTAACCAACACTTGTGTGGTACAGGTACAACTTCAAAAAGAGTTAGCGACGCTACAGGCTTACCTGTACAAGGTTATTTAAGTGGACCACTTGGTGGAGATCAGCAAATTGGTGCAGCTATTGCTCAAGATGAGATAGACATGCTTGTCTTTTTTTGGGATCCCTTGACATCACAACCACACGATCCTGATGTGAAAGCCTTACTTAGAGTAGCTGTACTTAAAAATATTCCAATCGCGTCCAATATTGCGACAGCGAACTTATTATTAAAGGAGTGTTAGTTTATGCATTTAGAAGGTTCTATTGAGCTTACATCGATTGAGATGTTAGAACAACTAAAACAACAAAATAAACCATATATCGTTTATGTTTCAACCGAAGATTGTAATGTATGCAAGTCGATTTATCCAAAGATGATGGACTCTATATCTTCTTATGAAGTAGATGTATATAGTGTAGATGCAAGTAGACATCAAGAAATTGCGGGTCAATTGCTTGTTTTTTCTGTGCCTACAATTATTGTGATGGTTGATCAAAAAGAAGCGTATCGAGAAAGTCGTTTCATTCAATTTGATCAATTTGATCGTATTTGTTTTATAGCATGTCAGGAGAAGTCATGAATAACGTTGAAAAATTAAAATTAAAACGATTGTTTAAATTAGCGCAACAACTTCAAGAAAAAAAACCATGGGACTTCTTTGAAGAAATTGGTATTTTTGCGGTTACCCTTAATAATCGAAAAACACCATTTTATTGTGTTTTCTTACAAGAGACGATTGTAGCTTGTCCAAATAAAGCTGCTTTAAAAGGACTGTTTTACTTAAGTGAACAAGATCAGATGCCGGATATTCAACGGTTGCGATATCAACAACACTTAGCCTTGTATTTTGATAAAGCAGAAGATATAACGTCTGATTATTTTGAAACATTAATGGAATGCGATGTACAACCTCAAGAGCAAAAATATCCATTTTTTGAATCCGCCATGCCTGGATTACTACCAGATAATTTAGTAAAACAAGAAGTTCAAACTATGATTGATATTTTAAAGCAAATCAATGACAGTATGGAACAGTTAGATCAGATAAAAGAATTACAACATAATTTAGACACACAAATTGTTCATCGATACTTTGATTTTGAACAAAAGAAGTGGTCGTTTAATTTACTAGAAATGATTGAACAATCACTCGATGTACAACCAATTCCTATAAAAAAAGATGCACTAAAGAAAATATCCGATGCCAAAGAGAACAATCAACAGTGGGAAGTTGATGTGGCATACACACCTGTGATGGTCGATCAAAAGAAAGATCATCGTCAAGGTGTGATTCGAGTACTAGTGATTGCTAATCATCAAAAAGAAGAAGTGTACTTTCAAAAACTAGTTACTTTAAAAGATGATTCAAATCGTATGATGGTAGATCAAGTACTTGATCTACTGTTAAAAACTGGATTACCAAATAAAATCTATGTAAGAGATGATATAGTCTTATCTTTGTTTGAACAACTTGATAATCATACAAACATTTCATTCGAAAAAAGCCAGACACTACCTACCATTGATCGCTTTGTAGAAGCGTTTGTGTATCAATCGATGAATTAAAAATACAGGTTTGATACACCTGTATTTTTTATAAAATTTCTAATTGTTTCGCTACTTCTTCTAATATGGTTAAGGCTTGATCCAATTGCTCTTTTGAGTGAGAAGCGCTTATCATAACTCTTAATCGTGCTTGATTTAATGGTACTGTAGGATAGACAATAGGTGATACAAACACACCTTTTTCTAATAATTGTTTTGAAAAAGCAACTGTTTTGGCTTCATCATACACAAATATTGGTGTAATCGGTGTTTCACTATGACCAATATCAAAACCGCATGCTTTTGCTTTTTCTTTAAAATAATTGGCATTATCCCAAAGTTTTGTTGTGTACTCATCAGATTGTTCTAACATAGAGATAGCTTCTAATAGCGCTGCAGCTACTGATGGCGGTAACATGGTTGAAAACAACAATGGTCTTGCTTTAAAAGATAAGTAATCTTTTATAATTTTCTTGGTTGCTACATACCCACCAATTACTCCAAACGCTTTTGATAATGTACCTATAGTAAAATCGACTTCATTATGCAAATCAAAGTGATCGACAGTTCCTCGACCTGAGCGTCCTAAGACACCTGATCCATGGGCATCATCCACATAAGTAAGTGCGTTGTATTTTTTAGCGAGTTTCACAATCTCTGGTAAGTTAGCAATATCACCATCCATGGAAAACACACCATCTGTGATAATTAAACATTGACGATGCTTCTGTCTATGTTCTTTTAGTATTTCTTCTAAGTGAGTCATGTCATTATGACGATACACCATTTTGGACGATTTAGTTAATCGTACTCCATCAATGATAGAAGCATGGTTGTATTGATCAGATAAGATGAGATCTTCTTTATCGACAATGGCAGAAATTACACCAGCATTGCAATTAAATCCAGATTGAAAAAGCATAACAGCTTCTTCATGTTTGAATGTTGCGAGTGCTTCTTCTAGCTGTTGATGAAGTTGCATATGACCAGCAATGGTTTTAACAGCACCAGCACCAACACCATATTGATCGATGGCCTCTTTTGCTGCTTTTTTTAGTCGTGGATGATTAGCAAAACCTAAATAGTTGTTGGATGATAAGTTGATTACTTCTTGGTTGTTTAGTGTAATAATGGCATCATTTGCACTTTGTACAACAGGTATCGTACGATATGTTTTATTATCTTTTAAACGTTGAATTTCTTGTTCAAATACAGCGTATTTACTCATTGTTAACACCTTCCATTAACACTACAACTTTTCCACAATTACCTGATTCCATAAGATGAATGCCTTCTTCTATATCTTCAAAGTTTATTTTATGTGTCACAATTTTATCTAAGTGCAATCTATCGGAGTCCACTAGCTGAGTTACTTGATCCCATGTTTCAAACATTCTGCGTCCTGTAATGCCAGCAATGGTTATCCCTTTAAATACAATGTCAGTCGCAATATTTAATGTGACATGTGTTGCGGGAACTCCAAGCATAGCATAATGACCACCAGCTTTAATGTACTTAAAGGCTTCTACAATTGCTGAGTCTTTACCACTCATCTCACACACCACATCAACACCTTTATGATTTGTAAGCTCCATTATTTTTTCAACTGCATTTTCTTTAAGAGGATTAATAATCGCATCTGCTTTTAGTTCGATGGCTTTATGTAAACGATATTCGTTTACTTCTAAAGCGTACACAGCTTTTGCACCATATGCTTTTGCCACATCGATTGCCATCAGTCCAATCGGACCACAACCAACAATTGCTACTGTTTTATTTTTAACGTCCGTTGAGTTAATGGTGTGAACTGCATTTCCTAAAGGTTCAAGGATACTTAAATATTCCGGTGCCTTTTTTGGGTTAACCTTGATTGCATTTTGTGCTGGTATTGCAATATACTCTGCAAAAGCGCCATCAATATCGACACCAAGCACTTTAGTTTGTTCACAAATATGCATTTGATTATTCATGCAAAATTCGCAAGTGTTACATACGATATGTGTTTCTGCAGCAACTGTTTCCCCAACACTATAACCTGAAACAAACTTTCCAACTTCCACAATCTTTCCAACAAACTCATGACCCATCGTTTGAGGGACAGGGATACGAGATTTTGCCCAATCATCCCACTGATAAATGTGTACATCAGTACCACATATCGATGTAGCGACAACTTTTATTAGTACTTGATCATCACCACAATGCGGTATTTCTTTCTCTACAAATTCTCCTCCATAAGCGCCTTTGACCTTGCAAAATGTTTTCATTGTATTCATGATAGAACGTTCTCCTTATACTTTGTATTTTATCACAATCACCACCTAAAGCACCCATAAAAAAGAAAAAAACTCCGATTGGAGTTTAGTTCATTGATTCAATAATCTTAATAAATTCTTCCATTGGCTGATTACCAACAAGTTCATGTGTGTCGTTGATAACAATTTTAGGAACACCAGTAACGTTATGTTTGTTAGAAAGTTCCATAAATGTTTGTGCTTCCACCATTTCACCTTCGATGTTTTTGTTTAACATTGCCAACTTATGAGCGTTGTGTACTGCACCTGGACAATGAGGACAACTCAATGTAACAAACACTTTGATGTTGACTGGTTTGTCAATTTTATTAATTCTTTCTACTAATTCTTCAGGTACTTCATTGCTTGCACCTGACATTTCAAGTAGCGCAGGGATAAATGAGTTGATCTCATGTCCTGCAGGAATTCCATTAAATTTTACACCATGGTATTCGTTATTATGATCTAAAATCACAAAACTTGGTACCATTTCAATGTTGTATTTTTTAGCATCTTCAAAATCTTTCTCGAAGTCTTTTTCAACCACATGAATTTTATCACTAAGTTCTTCGACTTCCATTAATAGCCCTTTTGTTTCTTCACAAGTGGCACATTCGCCTTCTTTTGTAAACAATACCATGGTTACATCGTTAACCATGCTAGTAAAAATCTCTCTAAGTTGTGTTTGAATTTCTTCATTCATCATTTTTTCCATTGTAAGTTCCTCCTTGTTTTAAAAGTGATGATTTATGTATTCGTTCGCATTGAGTGCAGCTTTTGCACCATCTGCAACGGAAACAATAATTTGTTTGTAATTAGCGGTTGTAACATCTCCTGCCGCAAAGCATCCAGGTATACTTGTCATTTGATTCTCATCGATGATGACTTCACCAAACTCATTTAGTTTTACCATATCTTTAACTAATCCACTGTTTGGAACATTACCTATTTCAATAAATATTCCATCAGCATCAATTTGTCTTTGTTGGTTTGTTGTTTTATCCAACACGATAACGCCGTTCATCATTTGCTCTCCAACGATTTCTACTATTTGTGTTTGTTTAAACACAGTAATTTTTTCATTGGCAAACATTTGATCTAAGATGATTTTATCAGCTCTAAATTCACTACGATGAACAACAATGACTTCACTAGCCCATTTTGCCACATCAATCGCAGCTTCTACTGCCGAGTTTCCACCACCTGCAATGATGACTTTCTTATCTTTAAATAAGGGTGCATCACATATAGCACAGTAAGCAACCCCTTTGTTTGAAAACTCACTTTCACCAGGTACTTGAAGTTTTCTAGGGTTAGACCCAGTCGCTATTAACAGTGTTTTTGCTTTATATGTTTTGTTGTTTGAAACATGTACAACAAAGTTATTTTCTTCTTTAACTATTTGTGTTACTCTAACATCTTTTAATACTGAGACATTAAGATCTACAACATGTTCATAAAAGTGTTCACTTAATTGCTCGCCACTAACATCTTTGATACCAAGATAGTTATCAACAGAGGATGTGTTTAACAATTGTCCACCAATTTTTTCAGCAATTATCCCTGTAGTTAATCCTTTTCTTGCGGCATAAAGAGCACTGCTCATTGCGGCAGGACCACCACCGATAATTAAATGATCATAGTTGATAGCATGATCAAGTGAAGGTGCTTGTTTTTTACTAACAGTGTTAAAGTTTAAGTTCAAGCTCATAATCGTTTATCTCCTTCCACGATAAGTATACAGGGACACATCTTGAATTTCAACCCTCTTGCTCGATATTCTTTAATATTTTACTAATCGTTGATTCAGATAAACCACCTAAGATATAACCGATTTGCTTAAGTGAACAATTGGTTTGCTTACGTAGCCTTACAATGCATTCATTACGTAGTTGTTTGTCGTCCTTGATTTTCATCATATCACAATTGTGTTCTTTTAAAAAATCGTCAACCATGTTTTGTAGCTGGTGCTCACTAGCAGGGGTAGCACTTTTAATAAAATCAATGGGTTGTTCATCAACTGAAGTTAACCAATCTATTGAATGACTCAGTGTGTTATTAACAACGCAATAACTGTTGTATATTGTTTTTGATCTTACGTTGACATTATGTATTTCCGCAATAACTTCTTCTTTTGTGTATAAAGGTTTACTTTTAAATCGTTGATAGAAAAGTTTCGTTTCACTTTTTCGATGATGCATGTACGATACAATAAGACTTTGCATGATTTTTGATATTGATTGCTTTTTTGCATTGATGATTAACTTAAAGGAGTAATCATCAAGCAAACAATACGCATACACTAAAAAATCAAACTTTTTTTGAGTTTGCTCAATAAGTTCGATAAACACATCACGATCGTTGTCTGTCTCAAATACTTTTTTGTTTGCTTGTTGAGTAATTGAAAATACATTCGTGTTTAAGTCTTTTCTTGCTTTTCTTGCCATAGTATCACCGTGATGATTGTATCATGGATAAATACATCATTCAAGTAATGTCCCCATGTTGCAACTTGTGTGAATATGATACAATAAGCACATGGAAAAACAAAAAGCGATACTGCTAGCGATTGTTGAAAATGAGTATTTTAATGAAAAAATTGATGAACTCAAAAAACTATGCGCTACCATTAACATTGAAGTTACTCATGTGTTTACTCAAAACATGTCAGAAAGAAAAATTGGTTTGCTTGGTAAAGGGAAGTTAGAAGAGATTGTTGATCAAGATCTAAAATATGATGTTGTGATTACATATCAATCATGCACACCACTTGATATTCGAGTATTAAAAGAAACCTTTGATGTGGATGTATTGGATAAGATGCGTGTTATTTTGCAAATTTTTGCTATGCGTGCTCAAAGTAGATTAGCAAAAATGGAAGTTGAATTAGCTGCTTCCTTGCTTGAAAGAGATGAGTTAGTAGGAAGCTATCAAGGTTATTCAAGACAAGCTGGAGCTTCAGGTTCTACTTCTTCAAGAGGTAGTGGTGAACAGCAACTACAAGTGGATCGTCGAAGAGTCAATCAAAAAATTGGACGATTAAAAAAAGATATCGAAAAAGAAAAAAGAAAACAAACAATTAGTAAAAAACGACAACAGCAGCAGAATCTTTTTACAGTAGCTTTGGTTGGTTATACCAATGCTGGTAAATCGACACTTACCAATACACTGTTAGAAATGTCCAATCCGATAAAAGCACACAAACAAGTGTTAAGTGAAAACCAAGTGTTTTCATCGCTTGATACAACCACACGTCGCATTGAAATTGACAATATACCACCATTTTTACTCGTAGATACTGTTGGGTTTGTTATGGATTTGCCGACAGAACTCATTGCTTCGTTTAATAGTACATTGTCGATTATTCAAGAAGCTGATGTTGTCATTGAAGTGTTGGATGGATCGTATGATTTATCCATGCAAATCGATAGTATAGAAAAATACACCAACAACATCGAGGCTCATAAAAAGATTGTTGTGATCAACAAGAAAGATCAATTAAAGAAAAACCACACACCATATTTGTCCATCAGTGCAAAAACAAAAGATAACATTAGTCAATTATTGGATAAGATAAAAGAAAAACGACTAGAAACAATGGAGTTTAGTCAAGGATATGTTCATCCTAGTCGTGTGTTTGAGTTTTATCAACATCCAGATGATGTTTTTGTAATTGATAGAAAAGACAATCCATCATCAGTGTTTGTAAAAGTGTATATTAATGATCGCACACAACATCTAAAACAATTATTAAAAGCAAACGAAGAAGACTGCATCCACTTTCATTAGATGCAGTCCTTTTTTTATTTTCCTCTTCTGTTTTGTTGATTGCTTGTGGCTTTATTTTGATTGAAACTAAAGTTAAAGCCTTCTCCCATGCAATTTTCACGATTTTCATTCATCGCTTGTAATCTTGTTTCAGCTTCTTCTTGTGTTAAACGACCATTTTCAACATAAAATTGCAATCGTTCTTCACGATGTTTGTTCATGATTTCAATAAATTGATCGATCACACCATATTCTTGAGCAATATCTCTTGGTCGATCACCTTCTTCAAGACGCTCTGCGATCTCTTGAGGCGATTCATTGATCAATTTAGAGAGATTGTCAATCGCTGTTGGTGAAGCGGCTAATGCTCCTATGGTTAATAGGGATAAAGTAAGTAAGCTAGTTAAGCCAATAATAATCTTTTTCATCGAGTTGTCCTCCTTTACAATGTCAGTATAGAAAATAGTTGTGACAAAATGATGACAAAACTATGAAATTTGTATGTTTTTTTGCTTTTGTTTGTCAAACATTTGTCATAAATGTGGATTATAATAAGAATAAAGATAGGAGCTTTATGAAAACAATACTTTTTGTCGATGATCAACAAGATATTCTTCATTTATTAAAACAATATGCACTTAAAGAAGGCTATGATGTTTTGTGTGCTCAAGATGGAGAAGAGGCATTGCATCAGTTTTACTCAAACAATCCCGATATTGTTTGTTTAGATGTGATGATGCCAAAAAAAGATGGCTTTGAAGTTGTCAAAGAAATTAGAAAAACATCCATGGTACCGATCATCATGATTACAGCAAAAGCAGAAGACTATGAAAAGATCATGGGACTTGATATTGGTGCAGATGACTACATTACTAAACCCTTTTCTTTTAAAGAGTTAATGGCTCGTATAGCTGCGTTGTTGCGTAGAGCAGATGGGTTTACTCAACAAGAAATTAAAGTTGGAGAGCTTTCTATACATCCTTCTAGCTATCAAGTGAGTTATAATCAACACGATATCCATGTTACTAAAAAGGAGTTTGAACTGATTCACTTGTTTGCAAAAAATATTAATCGCGTGTACACTCGTGAAGATTTGCTAGCCTTATTATGGGGGTTCGATTATGAAGGAGATGATCGTACGGTAGATGCCCATATTAAACGTTTAAGGGAAAAACTAGAAAACGCTAATGTAAAAGATTGTCAAATTACTACGATATGGGGAGTAGGGTACAAGTTTGAGGTGAATCATGAGAATACCTAAACTATCCTTTGTGTTATTTAAGAAAATGAGCATCATGTTGGTAGGATTTTCACTGCTTGTGTTTTTAATCTTTACGATATTTATTAATGTGACATTAGCACAAATGGTTCAAAGACAACTTAGTGATCGTGCACTTCAAATTGCTAGTGCTATACCAAGTGTTAGTGGTCATCGACACAACATCTCTAGTATGCCAATGTATTTACGTTTTTTATACGAGTCAACAAGTGATCAAGTATCGATTGTTGATAGTAATTTACGAGTAGAGTCTTATCAAGATAGTGCATTAACATCTTTTGATCAATTCCCGACTTTTATCCAACAACAAATCATGGATGTGTTGAATAATAAAGATGTTCAAACTTCGTGGGAAAACAGGTTGTTTTCATCTACTTTTTATGGTATTGCACCAATTGAGAATGAAAGAGGAAAAATTAGTGGGGTTTTAGTCTTGCAGACACCATCGGATGCTTTTACTTTTGTTAACGCACCAATTTATGTAGCAATGCTTTTATCACTTCTTGTAGGGTTGTTTTTTGTGTATGTGTTAGCTAAAAAACAATCGAAAAGTTTAGTAAAGCCGATCAATGGATTAATTGAATATGTACAAAACATTACCAATGATCAACAAGTTACTAATAAACACCTTGCAAACAATCAAGAAATGAAAATATTAGAAGAGAATTTGTTGGTGTTGGCTGATCGACTTGAACAAGCAAAAAATCAACGTAATGAGTTAGATAAACAGCAAAAGCAGTTTATTGCTTCTATCTCGCATGAACTTAAAACACCACTAACAATTATTCAAGGATACATTGAAGCGATGAATGATAATGTTCTAGATCAACATGATACTGACGAAGTTTTTGGTTTAATTGCAAAACAAACAAATCTATTACAAACACTAATTGATGATTTATTTGAAATCACGCGATTAGATCACGTAGATTTCACCTTAAATAAGCAAGAGGTAAATGTTAAAGTCATATTGGATGAAGTTGTTCATAATTATCAATCCATTGCCAAGAAAAAAAGTGTGACGCTTTATAGTGATTCAAACAAAGACATCTTTTCCATGGCAGATGAAAAACGATTAACACAAATGTTTTCTATTTTCATAGATAATGCAATTAAGTTTTCAAAAGAGAATCAAACCGTTAGTATCATTCAAGATCAACAGGATGCCACATTGTTTATGATCAAAGATCAAGGAAAAGGTATTTCAGATGAAGATAAAGAGAAAGTCTTCCTTAGTTTTTATAAGACAAACCTTAACAATCCAGATGGTACTGGTCTTGGATTAACGATTGCAAAAAAGATAGCCAAATTGCATCAGATTGAGTTAAAACTCGTCGACAATATACCTCATGGTTTGATAATTATGGTACATTTCACACAATAAAGTCTTTGATTTTTTCACTTTTTTTTGATAGAGTATACAGGAATAGGAGGTGTTGGTATGGAATGTTCATATTGTGCATGTCATGGCTGTAAAAACAACATGTGTACGAATCGTATTCCGCTTTTTTCATCACTTTCAGAATCAGAAATGGAACAAATTCAATCGCTTATTATTCAGCGTTCGTATAAAAAAGGGGAAATGATTTTAGTTCCCAATCAACCGATGCATTGCTTGTTTATTTTAAATGAAGGTATCGTAAAAGTAACTCGTGATTCTCAAGAAAACAAGGAACAGATTTTGTACCTTATTAGTGAAAATGAGTTTTTTGGAGAAACAAATTTGTTTGCCAATATTCCTTCATCGATGATGGCAGTAGCATTAACTGACACTGTCTTATGTACGATCTCGAAAGCACATTTTCAAGGCTTGATAATGAAATACCCAGCCATTGCTCTTAAAGTGTTAGAAGAGCTGTCGCTTCGCTTAACGAAACTTGAAAGAATGTTAGAAAACAATGGTGGCAAGAGCATCGATGAACGGCTCAATAATTTACTTGAAGACTTCTCAAAGAAATACGGTGTGTATCATCAACAAGGTACCATGATTCATTTACCATTAAATCGTGAAGAAATTGCTAATTACTTAGGGTTGACTCGTGAAACAATTAGTCGTAAGTTAGCGAAAATGGATAAAGAAGGTCAATTAAAAGTAATCGGACATAAGAAAATATTACTTTATAATCAAAAAGAATCGTCTTAATTGACGATTTTTTATAAGGGGGCAACCATGAGTAAAAAAGTTGTATATTGGTTATTGCGAGCCATTCGAGTTGAAGATAATGCGGCGTTAAACTATGCAATTGATTTGGCAATCAAGCAAAAGGCAATACTGGAGATTAATTTTTTCATTTGGCCACTTTTTTCTACTGCAAATACTCGTAATATGCATTTTTTATTAAGTGGGGTAGTAGAAATGGCGCAAAAATGTGCTGAGTTAAACATAGAGTTGCAGATCAAAGAAAGTTCACCAGTAGATTATTTTAAAAAGGCGATTATAGAACAAAACATAATAGCCATTGTCAATGAACAACATGTTTTAAAAGAAGTGCTAAGCATTCAAAATCAAGTACGAAACATATGTAAAGAAAACAACATCATGCTTGATTTAATGAATACAGCGGTAATTGTACCCGTTGATGAGGCATCGGATAAACTTGAGTATGCTGCCTTTACTATTCGAAAGAAATTGCATAGCAAGTACAAAGAACATGCACAACTTCTCCCTTATCCTAAAGCGTTACATCAAGAAGTAAAAAACCATGCGCAATACTATGACCTTGATGAATGGTTAAGTAAACATAAACATATACAGAAACTTAGTTTATCATTACTTAAACCTGGAGAAGATGCGGCAAATGAATGTTTGGATGAGTTTATTAACAATCGTTTAGATAACTATCATTTACGCAATCAAGTAGATTCAAATGGTCAATCCTATTTGTCAGCGTACTTGCATTTTGGCAATATCTCACCAAAAAAAGTAATATCTAAAGTGTTACAAACAAAACATGAAAATGCAGACTTATTTGTAGAAGAAGCTTTTATACGGCGAGAATTAGCTGAAAACTATTGTCATTACAACAAAGACTACGATTCTCTTGAAGGAGCGTGGCCATGGGCAATAAGTACCTTAAATGATCATCTTCAAGATCCTAGAGAGTATGTGTATAATTTTGAACAATTTGAACAAGCAAATACTCATGATGATGTATGGAATTACTGTCAGAAACAAGTACTAAAAACAGGTTATTTACATTCGTATTTAAGAATGTATTGGGCAAAAATGGTGTTGTATTGGACAAAACATCCTCAAGATGCCATTGATATACTTATTGCACTTAATGATACATACATGCTCGATGGTCGTGATCCAAATGGATACACGGGTATTTTATGGAGTGTAGCTGGTGTTCATGATCGACCTTGGTTTAATAAACCGATTACTGGATTAGTAAGACCAATGTCTAAAAACGGTACGCTTAAAAAAACAAAATTGAAGCTTTAATGCTCCAATTTTTTTATGGTATCCTTAAATAGTTGAATAACATGATCTTTTTCTTTGTATATCGTTGGTATTTCAACCAATGCATCTTGAATGATGGTGTGATAACTATACAATAAGTTGCTTTCATTTGAGAACAATCCAATGTGTAAACTATGCGTCTGTTGGTTAGCACTAAAAAACACATGTTGCATTTCTCGTTGTAAAACATTGACAGCAAGTTCATCTTTGATATCATTTCTTCGAAGTAAAGCAAACTTCAGATTCTTAAAACGTATGAGTGCATAGAGCATCGCTTTTAGTGTTTCTAGTAGTTCTTCTTGGCTTATGGCGATTTGCTCATTGATAAAATAAATGGAGTCATAATGTGTGTAAGGATGTTGATGTGCAATGTCGTTAATAATATCGATAGGGAAAATATCGATGTATTCAATTTTCGCAAACTGCTGAAATTGCAAACTCTTTAACTGTTTAACTAATCGTAAATATACTGAGGCGGATTGTTGTGGCAATACTCTTGAAAAACGCTCAAACACACTATCAGGCAAAAAGAGAGAGTTTAGTTTCTCATGGTAATTTCTTGTATCAAAATCAAGTTGAGAAGATTCAATCATTTTTTGAAGCAGTTTTAAGATGTCATGACGACTATAAGACACTAACAACTGTTTTGCATAAATTAAGCCTCCTAAAAATAGAGATTCTTCTAGTTGTACTGTTTCTTTATCTTCATAAATAAAAGCGACATTCTCTTTAGGAGTGAGCATTGTGGATCGTGATACGTATGATAGCTCATTTTTAATGATGAATTTTGTTTCTTTAATGGGTAAAGCAATATATTTTGGGATATAGTATGAAATGACTTGACCTACAAAGTGTAGTGGTAAGTAGTTTTGTATGTAGGTTGAAAATTGTTTTTGTTCTCGTTGCACATGATGAACAATATGAATGCGATGTTTTTTTAGAACAATAAGTCTTAAATAAGAGTTCCACTGCATTTGAAAAATGGCATCCTCAAACCACCAACCTAATATTTCATCAGAAAATAGATAAATATCAGTGGGAGGTAAATCTAAAGCACGTTGTAAAAACACAAGTGCTGCTTTTCGCTTGCCAGCATTACCACTGAACACATGATAATCACGTTTGGTATCCGTAAATAAAGGAAATCGAAGCCGTTGAAGTGTTTGTTGGAGACTGTTGTTTGTGTTTTTTATAGAGTGTAATGTTTCACTTGTTGTGAGATCTTCTTTAGAAAGAGTGTTCTCATTGTACGTTGGACTTCTTCTTTCCGATAAATAACTTGTAAGTAAATCAACAGGGTCACTAAAATGGGGTGTGATCAGTTTTTGGTTTGAAATAATTTCGTATAACTGTTGTTGTTGAAAATCATCACCTTTTAAAGAGGCGAAGTAAGCCGCAATGTCTCTTACTTGATTGTATTTTTCTGAAGGATATCGTTGACCATTTTTCCAACGTGATACTAAAGAAGGATCGACATTGATGGCATTTGCTAGTTGTATATTACTAACTTGGAAAATATTAATCAGTTTTTTTAGTCTTAATTCAAATACCATGCTAGTAACCTCCATGGATGTTACGTCAATCATGACATAAAATGACAAAATATGTCAATGACATTATCATAATTTATGTGGAAGTATGTGATGGGGTTGTGTATTATAAGTGTAACAACGTGGGTTGGGGGAATCCAAATTGGGGGAAGAAGAATTGGTAAGATTATGGGTTTACTTGCTAATTCTAAGACTATTGACTAGAATAAGTTGATGGTCTTTTTTTTTATTTAATCAAACAATGAGTCACAGCTTTTAGATTTAGAATGTTTTTCAATTGAAACATTGATGTTATCTTCGTTTATACTTATACTATAATTAAATTATGAAAAAGGAGGGTTAACAATGAAATTTGAATTTAACCATTTTAATTTTAATGTACAAGATTTAGAAAGAAGTTTGTTGTGGTATAAAAAAGCATTGAACTTAGAAGAAGTTAGAAGAAAAGAAGCGGATGATGGTAGTTTTATCATTGTGTTTTTAACAGATAATACGACAGATTTTAAATTGGAGCTAACTTGGCTTAAAGATCATCCAAATCCTTATGACTTAGGTGAACAAGAGTTTCATCTAGCCTTTGTCGTTGAAGATTATCAAAACGCTTATGATTTACATAAAGAAATGGGTATTATTATTTATGAAAACAAGAAAATGGGAATCTATTTCTTAGAAGATCCAGATGGGTATTGGATTGAGATTGTACCTAAATTTAGATAATGAGTAAAATTGTAGCAATTGATTTTGAACTGGCAAATCGTGATTTTCTAAGTGCATGTGCTATTGGAATTGTGGTGTATGAGGATGGTGTTATCACATTTGAAAAAGGATATCTAATAAAGCCACCCGATCATGTTGGTTATTTTATTCAAGAGTTTATTGATATCCATAACATTAAAGCCGAGGATGTTGAACATGCACTTTCTTTTGATGTTTTGTTTGATAAGTTGCTTCATCATTTTGATAATGCAGTATTAGTGGCACACAACGCTGCTTTTGATATGGCTGTATTAAAGACACTGCTTGTGTTTTACAACATAACTTTCCCAAGTCTACGTTACACGTGTACTGTTTCCTTATCGAGGGTGTTGTTTAAAGGATTGTCTAATCACAAGTTAAACACTGTAGCTTCGTATTTAAATATACCTTTAGATCATCATCAAGCACATTCAGATGCAAAAGCATGCATGTATATCGTTTTAGAAGGGCTTGCAGTGACACAAAGCGATGATATTGAAAAGCTAAGTTTGAAAACCAATGTAAGAGTAAAAAGGTTGTTGATTAGAGAATGAATACAAATGAAAAAGAGCAAACAGTTCATGTAACATGTTTACATTGAGTATGCTTTCGTTTATAATAACCTTTGAGAAGGTGAGTTATGAACAATCTTGAGAATAATGCCTATTTTTGGCAAAAAATTGATACCCTTTACTTTTCAAATCGACTTGTTATAGCACGAGAAAAAGGAAGCACACATCCAAAGTATCATAATCTTGTTTATCCAGTGGATTATGGTTACTTAGAAGATACTCAAAACAAGGAAAGTGATGGTGTTCCTGTATATAAGGGATCAATGAGTGATTTTATGGTAACAACACTAGTTGTTGCGGCAGATATTTTAAAGAAAGAAATTGACGTTAAACTACTTGTAGGATGCAGTCCTCAAGAAGAGGAAGACATTTTGCGGTTTTTAAATCAAACGGATTTTCAAAAATCGGTTCTTGTTCGTAGAAGTAGTGAAATTCCAACATGGGCCGTCAGTGAATAAGCATGGCACATGCTTTTTTCTTTTATGAGAACATTTGTTTTAGACATTAAAAAAATGGGCATAAATGGAGAAGGTATTGGATACCTTTTTAAAAAACCGGTGTTTGTTCAACAAGCACTTCTTTTTGAGAAAGTAAAAATACATAATATTGTAGAATATCCTACTTATTTTAAGGCGGAAACTCTAAAAGTAATAACACCTAGCAAACATCGTGTAAAACCTATATGTCCAATTGCAGAGCAATGTGGTGCTTGTTCTTTAATGCATGCTGATTTAACCTTGCAACAGCAAATCAAGATTGATCATATTAAGCAATCATTGTTCAAATATGCAAAAATAAAAAACCAACAGATTTTCTATCATAAAAATCCACAACCGATTAATTATAGAAATCAATGTAAGTTCATACTAGGTATAGATAATAATAAAATATCTTCCGGTATGTTTGAGCGAGATACAAACCAATGGTTAGCTATTGATCATTGTGTAATTCATCATCCGATTGTTGAAAAAACGCGGTTGCAAGTAGTAAAGCTACTTAATAAACACAAAGTAAACATTGCATTTAAAGCTAGTGAAGAAGGATATCGTTATTTAATAGTTCGAGCATTGGATAACAAAGCACAAGTAACTTTAATTTCCACTGTAGAAGTAAACAATCAATCATTGATTGATGATATTGCTAACTTAGAACACGTTGATAGTGTTTACGTCGGAGTCAACAATAAAAAAACACGAGATTTTTTTAGTGAACAAACAAAACATGTCGCGAAAAACCAATATTTAAATGTAACAATCAATGATATAAAACTACAAGTATCACCGCAATCCTTCATGCAGTTAAATTCAGAAGTTGCTAGAAACATGATGAATTTTGTTGTTTCAAAGATAAAGCCAACTGATCAACTCGTGGAAGCATATTGTGGTGTTGGGATGATCTCATTGCTAACAAGTAAAAAGGCAAAATCGGTGTATGGTTTTGATATTAGTAAAGAAGCGATTGCTAATGCTAAAAATCATGCAAAGATTAATCATTGTCACAATATTACTTTTGATGCTTGCGATGCAGATGTTGGCATTAAAAGAGCAAATAAGATGTTTCAACAATATACGTTAATAGTTGATCCACCACGAAGTGGACTAACTGATCAATTTATTGAAACTGTATTAAAGGCAAATATAAATCAAATTGTTTATGTTTCATGTAATCCAAGCACGTTAGCTAAAAACTTACGCTTATTACAAAAGAAGTTTACGATTCAATCGATGGATGCATTTGATATGTTTTCACAAACACAACACGTGGAGGTAACAGTACAACTTGTCAGAAAGTCAAAAAAATAAGTTTACTCAAATGCCCAATGTATAATTATATCCTCGCCATCCAAGATTATTTCATCAATGAGAGAGTGTACAAGCTCTCTTTTTTTCTTTGTGTCGTTACTATCTAAAATCTTGTTGGCTCTTTTTAATAATGCTTTGGTGTCGGGGATAGATAGCCTTTGTACGTGTTCAATATCCTCATCAACAAATTGCAATTTTAAGTTATCCTTTTCATTATTTAGTGCTTTGATACGTTCAGATAGTGTATCAAGTGGTATGTTATCCAATTGATACAGACCAAGTAAACGATTGATTTGCTTATCTATGTCGTTAATTCTATCTTTGATGATGTGATTGTTATTGTTTGGTTGTTTCGTTTCACTATCGGCTTGTATTTGCTTAATAAGTGAGGTATCAAATGATAACTTTTTTATTTCATTGATTATAATGTTATCAAGGTCTTTGAAGTAATACGATTTGTTTTTACACGTGGCGTCTTTAATCATTGGTTTATTTGATTTACCTCTTGAGTAACACGTGTAATAAGGGCGATATTTCTTCTTGTCTCCATGACCCGAGTAATTACCTTTGATATAATACCTTGCCCCACAATTACCACAAAAGGTTATCCCAATCAACAAGTATTTAGCATTAAAAGGATTTTTAACTGTGCCCGAGCCATCCTTGTTCCAACGAATCTCCTCATAGCGTGCTCGGGCCTTATCATATGTCTTGGCGTCCACTATTGGCTCGTGACGCCCCTTATACTCCTCACCTAAATATCGGATGATACCTTTATATAGTGGCGTGGTAATTGTGCTCACAATGGATGAGTACGAGTGCCATGAGCCGTGTTTGTTGGTGTATTTGGACTCTAATGTCTTGCGTACACTATGTAATGAATTACCCGCTATTACCAAGTCAAATAACTCTCTTACTTGCATAGCCTCATAATCATTAATGATTAACTCACCATCACTATAATCATATCCAATAGGTGAGAAACCACCACCATGGAAATACCCATCCTTGGCTCTTTCAATGCGTCCCATGAGTGAGCGTTCTTTTATTTGCTCACGCTCTAATTGTGCAAACACAGAGAGAACGCCTACCATAGCACGACCAAAGGGGGTCGATGTGTCAAAGTTTTCATTGATTGATACAAAGGACACGTTATGCTTGTTAAATACATCCTCGATTAATAATAATGTATCTTTTTGAGAACGTGACAACCTATCAAGTTTATATACAAGAACCGTATCAATCTTTTTTGCTTTTACATCACCAATAAGTTTTTGCATTGCGGGGCGGTCAATATTCGACCCACTAAAACCACCATCAACATAATAGTCATAGATTAACCAATCTCGCGCCTTACAGTACGATGTGAGGCGTTCTTTTTGTGCTCCTATACTATAACCCTCCTCGGCTTGTTCTGCCGTGGATACTCTTATATACACGCCTACATTAATCATTTTTGCTTATCCTCTCTTTTTTCATCTTGCTTACTACGAATTTTTTGTAGATGCTTATAATTTTCCCTTGCATTTTTCAAGGACTGAATTAAAAACTCATCCTCATCTATATTGTCGTCCATCATCAATATATTTTGTTTTAGGACTCTTTTTATATATTTAGATGTTTCGTTGTAAACATCAGGCTCTTTTAGCTTGGTACTCAATTTGTTTAAATGGTTTGTTATCTCTGATAAATTATCATCACCTAATGTATATAAAAAATCACCAAGAAATTTTGCTTTATCAATCCATCCGTTGATTTTTTTACCAGCTGTATTGGTTAGATGTTCAACTGTTGTCCCGCAAACTTGAGCAATCTTGTGATAGTAAGTATAGTCTGAAGGGGTACTCCTACTATTTTCCCAATTTCTAATAGTATCCGTTGTTACTTCTAATTTAGTGGCTAAAGCCTCTTGGGTTAAGTGAACACTTTTGCGAGCAATTTTAATTCTTTGTCCAATTACATTATCAATTTCTTTTTTTGGTCTGCCAACTCTGTTTTCCATGTTTTACCTCCTTAACCATGAAATATATTATTTTTAATTTCGTTCACTTCTCAAATACAGTGAATTAAATTACACTTAGATTATAAAATAATAAATGATATATATCAATACATTTATCAAAAATATTTTATAAGAAGGGAGGTCTAAAAAATGAGTACTCGTAAAAGTAGAGTTAAAGAGCTTAGAAAACAATTAGGTTATACTCAAATGCAAATGGCGGAACACTTAAAAATAAGTTTTCAATCCTATAACGCTAAAGAAAACGGACGTATGGGTTTTAATGAGAATGAGATGAAAACAATGAAGTACTTAGTCAATAGAGATGTGGACTCAGATGCAACAATAGACTCAATCTTTTTTACAGATGAGTAATCTTTGAGGAGGGAGGTTTTTTAAGGAAAAAGGAGACCAATACCATTAAGGAGGTTTCTATTATGAAACAGTTAAAACAACAATTGAATAGTTTAGTTTTACAAGGGATTGATATCCAAGAATTAAAGACAAAGATACTTAATGATGGAGTGGGTTATGATAGTCAATCAATGGAGTTTGCATTTGATGAGTTACTTTGGGAGTTAACTAACTCATGTTATCAAAAAAGCGATGAATTACGAGATGAGGCACTGAATACATCTAATCATGACACGATGATTGAAGCGAGGGTGGTAAATAAATTTGCTCAAGGTTTAGACCCATTAAGACAACCAAAAAACAAAAAAAAAAGTCCCCTTGTCGACAAACAAGAGGAAGTTAGAAAATGACTATTAAACTACATCAATATTATATCAAATTACAAGGGAAAAGAAAAGGATTGGGGGTGATGAATGATGAGTTTAACAAGTTACATAGTACCTCAATCCAACGGACGTTACAAGATAGTCTTAACACCTCCAAGCGATGAGTGGAAAAGTAAACTTGCATTAACGAGGTCAAAAGGTATTGCCTCTAAATTAAACAACCTTATGGTGATACTTAATCATGACCCACATTTAAAAGAGTTATTTGTATTAAATGAGTTTGCTCAACGAATCGAGTTGTCAAAGTCACCACCGTGGGAGAGTGGTGCCACAGACGTGTTGAGTGATGAGGATGTAATGGAGTTAAAAGTATATCTATCATCAAAATATGATGTTGAGTTTTCAAAAGAGAACTTATACACAGCCATAACTTCGATAGCAAGTACCAATAGATACCACCCCGTAAAAGAGATGATTGAATGCAGGGCGTGGGATGGTGTACCAAGGGTGGAGACACTTTTTATCGATTATTTAGGAGCAGAGGACAACGCCTACACTCGAGCGGTTGCAAAAACATGGCTCACGGGAGCAATTAAGCGTATCTATGAGTCGGGTTGTAAGTTTGAGTTAGTGCCCGTGATACAAGGAAAGCAAGGGCGAGGTAAAAGCACATTGGCAAATGCACTCGGTGGTGAGTGGTTTAGTGACCAATTAAACGATATGAAATCGAAAGATTCCAAAGACTTCATGAAAGGCTCTTGGATAGTTGAATTATCAGAATTGAGTGCTCTCCGTAAAACAGAGATAGAGCAAGTCAAACAGTTTATAAGTAGTAGGGTTGATAGATACAGACCCTCATATGGACGTCTCACACAAGAGTTTCCACGTACGGCGGTGTTCATTGCAACCACCAATGATAATGGTTATCTCAAGGATATAACGGGCTCAAGGCGATTTGCTCCCATCTTGATTGATGAGGATAAGCGAAACAAAGATGTGTTTAACATAGGTGATGAAACTATCCAACAGATATGGGCAGAGGCTTATGTTTGGTACAAGAAACGTCAACCCGTTTATTTATCTCAAGAGATTGAAAAAATAGCCGATGAGTATAGAGCTCAAGCACAAGATGAAAGCCCAATGAGAGATATGATTGTGGAGTACTTGAACATTAAGTTACCAAGTGATTGGGATAACTTTACCACAATGCGACGTAGGCAATACATAAGCGATGTGATGGGTAATGCACGAGCCAATGATGGTGAAAATATCAGAGACAAAGTAACCACAAGGGATGTCTTGATTGAGTTGTTTAACCGTAGCCCACAAGATGAGTTGCGAGGTGACGGGGATACAAAAAAGATTGCATTGATACTGAATAACCTCGATGAATGGAAAGCGACAAGGTTTTATGAGAATGGGATACAAGTAAAAGGTTATAAAAGAGTGGATTAACAAGACTTTAAGACTTTAATGAGACTTCACATAAAGTCTTGCAAAAACACTATTAAACAGTGGATATTTTGGCAATAAGACTTTAAGACTTTATATTTTAATAAAGTATATGAGTATAGGTATATAAGGCAATATAGTGACACGCACACACTATATAGAGAAAAATAAAGTCCTAAAGTCTCAAACGTTAAAAAACCCTCTATTTAGTAGGGAAAAAGCAAGTCTTTAATAAAGACTCATAAAGGCTCATAAAGACTTAAATGAAAGGATGTGAGCAAATTGAATAAAACATCACACAATGCAAGGATTAGAAAATTAGAAAAGACAACAAAACCAATTAAACACAATATTTATTATGTAGATGTAAATCGAAAGGATGATGTTTACACCATTACCAATACTATTACAAACACAATTAAGCGTTTAAATGGTAAAGAGTATCGAGTTTGGAGCGAGTCATTGTCCGATAACGATGTGGTACTTGTCGATGATATTTGAAGTTAATTAGTAGTTAACTGTAGAAATGAGGTGATTTTATTGAAAGGTTTAAGCAAAAAGCAGTCATTATTTATCATTGCTCTAATGGAGACTCATACCATAGCCGAGGCACATAATAAGGCGGGTATATCTCAAACAACCGCATACAACTATCTTAAAAACCCAAAAGTAAAAAAGGCAATTAAGGATATGAGGGCGGATATTATGAGCGGTGTAACCAACAAGTTAATGAATAGTGGTACACAAGCCGTTGACGCCTTGATGGGTGTAATAAAAGATAAGAGCGCTCCACACACGGCAGTTGTGAGTGCCTCAAGGACTATCCTTGAATACTTAACAAGAACATATGATATGAGTGAAATAATGGGACGATTGGAGAGATTGGAGGAGCAACTTAATGATGAATAAGGATGACTATATTGTAAAGCAAAAAGAATATAAAAAGTTTAGAAACACAAAGATAACATTATCTAAACGAGCATTAGAAATGTTAGCAAAGCAGATTCTATTGAGTAGTGCAACGCCCGAGAAGTTAAAAGCAATCAAACGAAATGAGTCAAGAGTTATGAAATCACTCAAACGTGAGATGTATGCCTTGTCGGAGAAAATAGACCAAGAGAAGTTAACCAACAAACAACGCACATTAATAACCAAACGGATGAACACTTTAGGACGTTTACTCATCCATGAGTTGATTGAAGTTGAAAATGCACTGTTTGGTATACCATCAACCAATAGTGGGGTAAGACGATGAAACCAATTAAAACATTGGACGATATAAGTAACTTATCCACATGCGAAATAAATGAGCGATGGGTCGAGGTTAAAAGTGCGATGGACACTAAACCAACGAATACTACAATTGAATATGACTCACAAAAAGAGTGGGCACAAAAGGGCTATAAGCCGATTGAACTATTAAACAAGAAAGAGGGTAATTAAACCATGCAAAAAACAATTAATGAAATGATTAACCAAGCAATTGAGGAAATCAAAACCAACAAAGAGAAGTTTTCAATGATTAAAACACGTGATTATTTTTCTACATCAGAAATCAGAAAACAAGAGCAAGACACCCAAGAGAAAAACGCTCAAGTGGTTAAAAAATTAAAAGAGAATTTACTCAATTTTAAGCAAGACTTAATGCAAGAAGCTCAAGAGCAGGAGATAAGAGAAAGTCAAAAAAGCGACACAGAAGTGTCAAATATTATGGGCATGTTAAGTCTTACTGCTCAAAGTTTAGACGGTCAAGAAATTAACGATTTATACAAAGCACACTACCATGTGCCACTTATAAAACGCTCCATTGAGGGTGTAGCAAAGACAAGAGCATTACACCTAGATGAAGTGGTAACTAAAGCACAAGAGGCGTCAGAGGTCTTTAATAGGACTGTTAGAGAGTATACACAATCTATATCACCTAAAGAGATTAACGAAAACCTAGAAGTGATTGGTGCAATTCTTACATTAACAAAAGGGGACTAAAGAAAGAGTGGTGTAGAGTATGAAACACGATAATATTAATTTTATCTTTGAGACTATAGAACACCAAAAGAAATTAATCAAGCGGTATGAACTCATACAAAGTGAGCTTGAAAAAGTAATCAGTGATATTAATAGCGGTCACAATTCATCAATCTTAATACTTGAAAAAGTCAAGGTGATTGTGACCCTACTAAGTCACCACACTAAAGATAATATTACGTGGTCTCAAGAGAATATTGAAAAACTAAAAGAGTTATCTAATGATGGAGAACCCATCACTAAAGATAAAAATGTTCACTAATTATTACATAGAGAGGAGGTGAAAAATATGTTTGGAGAAGTATTCAAATTGTTTGGAACGGTCGGGATGGATACCAAAGAAGTTGATAAAGGTATGGATAACTTGACAAAAAAACTCAACAATACCGCCAAAAAATGGGGCGACGTCGGTAAAAAGATGACTCTTAAAGTCACCGTACCAATTGTTGGTATGATGGCGGGGTTTGCCAAGGCGTCTATGGATTTAGAGGCAACCGAGGCAAAATATAACACCGTATTTGAGGGTATGACCGATGTAGCGGATGATTTTATTAAAGATTTTCAAAAACTAACACCGGCAACCACCGCTCAAGCTAGAAGTATGTCAAGTGGTATACAAGACCTCCTTGTACCAATGGGATTTATGCGTGAGGAGGCTACCAAAATGACCGCCGACACTATGCACTTGGTGGGAGCATTAGCAAACTTTAACTCGGGTACACACACCGCCGAGGACGTAGCTAACGCGTTTCAAAGTGCATTAACCGGTAGTACGGAGTCATTAAAACGTTTAGGTATCCAAGTCGACCAAGACACCATTAAACAAAAAGCCTATGAGATGGGTCTTGTTAAGGTCGGTGAGGAAATGGATAAACAATCAAGGGCTCAAGCGTTAATGCAATTAGCATATGAGCAATCGGGTGACGCATTGACCGCATACACCGAGGAAAACCTTGATACCAAGACACAAATGGGACTATTAAAAGCCGAGGTCATTGATATGGCGAGTACTTTTGGTGATATATTATTACCCATCATTAGGGATGTTGTAGCGTGGTTACGTCAAGGTGTTGAGTGGTTTAGTAATCTCGATGAGGGTGTTAAACGTAACATCTTAATCATCGGTGGGTTAGTCGCCTCAATCGGCCCAATGATTTTAGTAGGTAAAACACTTATTTCAATTGTTAGTGGTATTATATCCACAATAAAAGTAGCCGGAGTTGTTATGGGTGCCGTAACCTCACCAATCGGATTGGTTATTTTAGCGGTCGGAGCACTTATTGCTATTGGTGTCTTGCTTTGGAAAAATTGGGACACCATAACCGAAAAAGCGGGCGAGCTTTGGGGTAACATCAAAGATAGGTTTACTAAAATAGGTGACGCAATTATGCAACCGATTGAAAAAGCGAAAGATTTTGTGAAGAAAATGATTGATAATATCAAAAGTTTCTTTAATTTCAAATGGTCTTTACCTAAACTCAAAATGCCAAAAATCGATATAAAAGGTAAGTTTAGTTTATTGCCCCCAAGTGTACCGAAGTTTGGTATCAAGTGGAACAAAGACGGGGGTATACTAAATGACGCTACTATCTTTGGTGCAAGTGGTAACACACTCCTTGGTGGTGGAGAGGCCGGCCGTGAGGCAGTCTTACCTCTTACTCGTGATGTGTTGGGTGGTATCGGTGATGGAATTGTTAATTCAACTGATATGAGTAGAGATGAAATAGTAACACTCATTAAAGATGGTTTCCATGATGTGGTTGATATGTTAGCGCGAGTAGTAGATGTATCGGGTCATGACTTGGTGCTTGATACCGGAATGTTAGCCGGTGAGTTAACACCAAAAATTGATAAACGCCTTGGTGAAATGGCAGAACGCAAAAAACGAGGTGGATAACAAAACAAAGAGGGCTCTTAATTGAGTCCTTTTTTCTTGTATATCTCATAAAAGGTGTTTACATATGTAAACAGTTAGATTATAATAATGGTGGGAGGTATCAATAATGAACGGATACAACAAGTTTAAAAACTATTTGGTAGAGCAAGGAATTAAGCAAAACGAAGTTGCGGAGTTATTGGGTATGTCACGCTCCCAATTAAACATGATTCTAAATGGGCAACGTGATAATGATTTTATGGTTAACCAAGTTATAACCCTATGTAATCATTACCAAATTAGTGCGGATGAGTACTTTATAAAAGATACGAGATAACCAATGTAAGGCTTTATTAAACCAAATAGAGCCTTTTTTTATTTTGTCAAAAAGTGTATGATGGTTAAAAAGAGGTGGATAAAATGGGTAATAAAGATAATGTCATCCAACAAATAAGTGATTTTCTAAAATCGGACAAAAAGGGTATGTTAATCACCGGTACACATCAATACAAGAAACATAAAATTGTTATGGGAACGATTAACCGATTATTCAGTAAGAAACTCATATTATTTAGAACCAACTCAATGGGTATGGTTGAGGAACATCTTGAGGACTTAATTAAGAAACAACCCAAAGCCGGTGAGCGTGTTAAATTAGGTAAGAATGCATATGAGTTTGACTCTTTCAACTCACGCCCAACATGGGATAAGACGTCTCATGATTTTTCAATTGTGATTGTGTATCCAATTGACGCCATTGCACGTGGTAGTGTTTCGATGGAGAGTATTAAAGAACTATATGATTTTAAAAGGTTTAATAAGGTTTTCTTTGTATCATGGACGGATAACAAGAAAAATGACTACTCTCTTTTTGATGAGTATGTTGATGAAAGATGTGTTTATAATGCTGATGAGGATGACCCCCAATATCACGAAAGAGTTATTGAAAACATCAACCGCTTTAAATGAAAGATATGAGATTGATTGATTTAGATAAAAAGATGAAAATATCGGAGTTATTGTTTGAGGTGGATGACCTCCTTGTACAAAAGTTTTTTGACCCCGATAGTGACAAAATACTCGATAAGAAAATTGAGGTTTTAACCGAACTATTAAAAGGCGTACCACCGAGTGAAATACCCGAGTATTATAATATACTTGAGTTATATCCCGATGATGATAGATTGTGGGATTAAAGGAGGATTGAAACGATGGAAATGTTAAAAGGTAATTTTAGTCAACGAGATTTTGATAAGTTAAGGGTGGAAATAACGGCACTTGAGTTAGAGCAAGAGATGAGTTTTAGCGATAAACGCCAAAAGCAAATTGAGGAATTAAAGAAACAGATACCCTTTGATTATGAGTGATTTAATAAATGAAAATTGACAAGTTATTGTAATGATTTGGTCATAACTCTTAAGTAAAACCCAATGAATTAAAAGTGGTTTATTGGGTCTTTTTGTTCTCTTGATAAATCATCCACGTTTCGTCCATAAACATTTTGATGAGTGTTCTATCGAGATTATTATAATAACCAATAAAAAGATATGTGTATTTCTCCATATCATCTCGCTCAAGCAAATCAACTAAATAACTCTGCCTTAAGTCTTGGTTTTTCTTGTATTTAAAGTCACCATCATTAAGTATTATGTTTCTTAATATGTTAGTATCATCAATTTTTTGTTTCTTGGATTGCTCTTTAATATTTTTAACTTCTTTTTGAAAATCGTTTTCGATAATTTCGATTTGCTCATCTTTATCTAATATACCTTGCTCGGTCAACCAATCATTATCAAAATCAACACCAAGAAAAGTACCATTGAGAAGTATAAAGATAGTCAATTTATTTGATTGTTCAAAATCAATTGAACGGATATATGCATTGTGTTCATTAACTACTTTCTTAAAATCTTTTGGATATTCCGAGTAATAATCCAAGGGTATAATATAGTCATCTTTATCATAATATATGTATTTGTAATATACATATTTACTATCAAGATTTTTCACAACGCTTAAAAAATCATCAATACTTTTAACATTAATTATAATCTCATTAGACACATTTACAGAGTTAACCTCAATAGGTATTAAATCACACTCTTTGATTTTTTTCTCTAAAGATTCTCTTTTAATAATCATCATTTATATCACTCCATTTAATTGATTATATCAAGAAAATCAACAATGATGTTGTATAATATGAGTGAGGATACAAAATCAAAAAGACCCACCCAATAAAGGATAGGTCTATGATATGTTGTAATGTCCATACCACGCACGTTGAGACTGTAGTATTGATGTCAAGGGTATAGAAGTAAGTGAATAGAAACATGTGTAAATAGGGACTTTCCGTGATTTGAGATCTGGTTTTAATCCGGAAGAATAATCACGGTTGAGATTATATATTCCCGCATACCTAGCTTTCCCAAAAACTACCAAAAATCCGATTGATATGTTCCCACACACGAGAGTCGATATTGGATATGTTTGTATTTGTGGATAGAAATTTCATATTAAGGAGTGAACAAGAATGGATAGGATCGTATTGACAATACTTGCGCTTATCACTGGAGGTGTAGTTCTTTCCCTTCTTCTTTCAAGGTTTTTCAGAAAGATGTGGGTTTGGTATATCCCAAGCATAATTGGAGTGCTTTTCATCGCATATTATACTTTTAAGATTCAGTCCGAAAATATGGAGGGATTTGTTGAACTTGGGTATGTTCTCATTAAGCTGATGATTGTGGCTGTTATGACAGGAAATATTATAACGAATCTTCTCATCTGCCGCAGAAGAAGAAAAGCAGAAACTAAACGATAACTATTGCAGATCGTATTTCAGCTAAAGATTCAGAGAACAAAGAGTTTCTTAATAAATAATCAAGTATGGAGTTCCTCTCATTGAAGGTGCGATTGTGTTGGGAGCTGCAATTCCAGGTGAAAATGTTAAAGATACTAAGATTCGGATATTAAAAAGTTTAATACGATATGTTCCCACAAACGACAGCTAATCATGGATATGTTACCGTATACGACCCTTGATAAAAAAAGAGTTTGGAAGAATTTTCTTGATAGCTATCCTGTCGTCTTAACACATGTTGAAACGGTTTGTGTGCTAACAAGAAAATAACATGATAACCAACAGAATTGAAAGACAATAATAACTAAAAGATCTTTTAAAGCGTGCACCATTACTTTATATCTAATAGAAATGTTTCGTTTTCAATAGCGTGGATAGTTAAATGATAGTCGTTTATGTTATAATGATTCAAGAAAATAATACAATGAAAGGAATAAAGTAATTCAATATTTAAACTAATTCATTGAATACTAAAGATTAACTTATGAAAATTTTTCGCACTTTAATATTGGCTTTATTGCCAGCAACTCTAGTATCGATTTACTTGTATAGAGAGAAAGCTATTTTACTTATTTTAGTTGGTGTCACAGTAGCAATAGCATCAGAAGCATTGTTTCAGTTTATCTTTAAAAGAAAATACACTTTTAAAGATGGTGGTGCAGCGGTTACTGGTTTATTACTAGCACTATCAGTATCTCCTTCAACACCGTTGTATGCACTTGCTGCTGCAGCAGCTGTTGGTATTATTTTTGGTAAACACATTTTTGGTGGCTTTCCAAAGAATATTTTCAATCCCGCACTATTTGGAAGGCTCTTTCTTATCTTAGCTTTTCCAACTGCCATGAGTCCATGGTTGTCTCCATTTGACATGGTATCAAGTGCAACACCATTGCAAATTTTTAGAGAAACAGGTACGACAACATCAGTCTTTAATCTTTTTATTGGTAACATTGGTGGTAGTATTGGTGAAACCTCAGCATTAGCCTTACTACTTGGAGCTGCGTATCTTATTTATAAAAAATTTGCTAACTGGCGTATTCCAGTGAGTATATTATCTACCGTTGCATTAGTTGCACTACTTAATGGACAAAACCCATTCTTTCATTTATTCTCTGGAAGCTTGATTTTAGGAGCCTTTTTTATGGCTACTGATCCAGCAACTTCACCTAAATCAAATGAGGGAAGATGGATATTTGGAGTTGGTGTTGGTTTAATAGTGATTTCCATTCGATTATGGGGTTGGGTTCCTGAAGGGACAACATTTGCAATATTAGGGATGAACTATTTAGTTCCCTTTATTAATGATGAAATGAAGCGATTAAAAAGTGCAAAAACTAAAACTAAAACTAAAGATGTAGAAGAATAGCAAGAAAAAGACAACGAGTAAGTTTTATCTTACTATTTTTAACACAATATCTCCGACGCTTTATGCTATTACTTGTGATTGCTTTAAGTTTGACGATAGATTTTGGATAGGAGTATGACAATTGAGTGTACAATTTATATGTTATCCTACTTGCAGTACATGCAAAAAGGCAAAAAAGTGGTTAGAACAAAACAATATTGAGTTTGTTGAAAGAAACATTAAAACTCATAATCCTACAAGAGAAGAGCTTATAAAGTGGCTAGAACAAAGTGAGTATCCTTTAAAGAAATTTTTTAATACTCATGGGACATTGTATCGTCAACTAGATATAAAAAATAAAATAAATACAGCAGATGAAAAAGAGTTAATTGATTTGTTATCTACGGATGGGATGCTTATTAAGCGTCCACTAGTTATTAGTAAACAACATACACTTGTCGGATTTAATCATTCTAAATGGGAGATATTGCTCAAAGACTGAGCAATTTCTCTTTTTTTAATGTTTCAAAGTGTTAGTTGTGATTACGCAAGCACAATTTACAAAAGCATGTAGAATTTTGATACAATAAGACAATAATTACTTTGAAATACAATAAGGAGCATATCATGGCATACTTGGTACAGTTTCAAATCAATGTATTTGGATTAATGATACTGTTAGTATTGTTTTTATTTGTGTCGCGTTCAAAAATCAAAACTTTTGCAAAAGATTTAATAATTAAGCTTATTTTTGCAACCTCCATAGCGATTATCATGGAACCACTCACGTGGATATTTGATGGTATGCAATTTAATGGTGCATATTTTTTAGAGCATAGCACAAATTTCATTTTATTTTTAATGGGTCCGATCATTGGGGGACTTTTACTATCGTATGTTGATTTTAGAATCTATCAAAATCCAAAGCGAATATTGAAAAAAATATATTATCAACAAGCAACTATTTTTACATTACTTGTTTTAATAATGAACATTTTTTATCCACTGTATTATATAATCAATCCACTAACAAACTCTTTTAGAAGTGGTCCTTTTAAAGAGTTTCATTATGTTGTATTGGCAAGTCTGTATGTAGCAATGCTAATAATGATCGTTAAAAATCGTAAAAATATTAATTTAGTTCATAAAGTTATCTTTGTCTTATGTTTTGCTATACCGATAGTTGGAATGGTGGTTCAAATGTTTGATTCTAGGTTACATTTTTCTTGGACATCGATTGTGCTTGGTATCTTAGTGGCGTATGTTTTTTTAGAAACCAATCCTTCAGAAGAAGATTATTTAACTAAGTCATATAATCGAGCAAGTTTTGAAGCATTAGTTAACAACCTAGAACAAAACCAGCAAGAATTTGCTTTGGTTATTTTTGATCTTAATGACTTTAAAGAAATTAATGATCAACATGGTCATCATGTTGGTGATACTGTCTTAATGGAATTTACTAAGATTTTGAAAAAACAATTTAAAAAAGATGGTTACGTTGCTCGTTTAGGTGGTGATGAGTTTGCTGTTATCATTCAACGTAATTTTTCAAATATTCATAAAAATGTGCAAAGCATTTCAAAACACATTAAAAATCATGAAAGTCAGTATGTTTCTCATTTGACATTTAGTTATGGTTATCAAAGGCATGATAAAAACATGGGAATAGATGAATTATACAATAAAGCTGATCAAAAAATGTACGCAAACAAAGAGAAAATAAAAACTATTTTGAATGTCTAAAAAGTTTAATTATAATACTAATTATTGAGGTGCAACATGAACGTGATATCCATACAAAAACAACCAGAGTACAAAGAACAAGCGATTGACTACTTTCAAAATGTTTGGGCAAAAGATGCAACAGAAATGGTATATAAAGACTGTATTAAACATACCGGTGAAGGATTGTTTAATTTGCCACAATGGTATTTAATAATGAATGATCAACAAATTATCGGTTGTGCAGGTCTTATTACAAATGATTTTATAAGTCGAATGGATTTATTTCCGTGGTTGTGTGCTCTTTATATCCATCCGGACTTTCGTGGTAATAATTTAGCTAAGTATCTAATTGAACAAGCTAAAAAAGACACGAAAGAAGCAAGTTTAAAAAAACTTTATTTATCCACAGATCATATTGGGTATTATGAGAAGTTTGATTTTACGTTTTTAGATTTTGGTTACCACCCTTGGAATGAGAAGTCACGAATTTATGTGTGTAATGTTTAAACATAATCAAGCAATCAAGATCAATAGGACAATTTGAAGTGATGATATTAACACAAAGATCAAACATCAATTAATGCATCTTTCTTAAAAGTAGAACAAATCCTAAGTTATATATGCTTGTTGAAAAAACACTCAAAATGAAAATATTAATCTAATATTTTGAAAATGAAAAGAAAACTGTAATCAATATTGTCCGCAAAACTAGAAGCATTTTCAACAATAAACACATGACTTTTGCAAGAATATAACCCTTAAATAACCCTTAAATTGTGAAAAAATAATTATTTCCTATCGACACACTAAATGTTTCATGCTAGAATAAGTCCATGCTAAACACCGTATATCCTTGCGAATAAGGCGCAAGAGTTTCTACCCGGCTACCGTAAAAAGCTGGACTACGATGGAACCGCTTTTCTGCGTGCTTCTGTCGAAACGATGGAAGTTTTTTCATTTTTTAGACGGGTTTGGCACAAAGAAAGGGGAACTTTATGTTCGAGAAATTTTTTCAGCTTTCCAAAAAAGGAACGGATTTTAAAACTGAGCTATTAGCAGGTTTAACGACGTTTCTAACCATGGCCTACATCTTGGGGGTCAATCCAGGCATGTTATCAATTGGAGGTATTCCATTTGAAGCAGCCTTTTTAGCAACAGCACTATCTGCGGCTATTGCAACACTTATTATGGGGTTGTATGCTAACTATCCGGTTGCTTTAGCACCAGGAATGGGATTGAATGCTTTCTTTACATTCAATGTAATCTTACAATTTGGTTTATCATGGCAAGGTGCCCTTGCAGCGGTTTTCGTATCAGGGATCTTGTTTTTAATTGTAACTATGACAGGCATTCGTAAAGTTGTTATTCAAGCTATTCCAAAACAATTGAAATTAGCTATTGGAGCTGGTATTGGTTTTTTCATTGCATTTATTGGATTTCAAAATGCAGGTATTATCGTTGGTGATCCAGAAACACTTGTTGCATTAGGAGATTTGACCAATGGAGCAGTGTTGCTTTCTGTATTTGGTGTACTAGTTACAATTGCTTTATTAGCTTTTAAAGTTAAAGCAGCGATTTTCTTTGGTATGGTAATTACCGCAGTAGTTGGATTAATTGCTGGTGGATTTGGTGTTGCTGATATGCCAGCATTACCTGCAGCAATCGTATCTGTAGAATTTGATACTTCGGCAGTGTTTGCATTTGTAGGTGGTATGGATGACTTGTTTGCACACCCTCAAGCATTTTTAATCATCTTTACTTTCTTGTTTGTTGATTTCTTTGATACAGCGGGAACACTAGTTGCTGTTGCTAATCGTACAAACTTAGTTGATGAAGATGGTAACCTAGAAAGAGTAGAAAAAGCATTAATGGCTGATGCTGTAGGTACCATTGCTGGAGCAAGTTTAGGTACTTCTACTGTCACATCTTATATTGAGTCCGCTAGTGGTGTTGAAGTTGGAGGTCGTACAGGTCTTACAGCAGTTACAACTGCGGTATTATTTATCCTTGCTATCTTCTTTGCTCCACTTTTAGCCATTGTTACAGGCATCGTTACTGCACCAGCACTTATTGTTGTTGGTATCTTAATGGCTCAACAATTAGGTGGTATTGATTGGAGTGACTTTGTGTATGCTTCAAGTAGCTTTATGGCTGTCATTACCATGATCTTAGCGTATTCCATTTCTGATGGTATTGCTGTTGGATTTATTACATATGTAGTCGCGTCCATTGCTGCTAAGCGAACCAAAGAGATTCATCCAATTGTTTGGGTACTCTTACCAATCTTTGTGTTGCATTACATTTTAAAATAATAAATAAAAGCGGATCGCATCCGCTTTTTTAAAAACTTGGAGGTCATATGAAAATAATTAAAGAAGGATACACATACGATGATGTTTTGCTTGTTCCCTCATACTCTGAAGTGGTACCTGCTCATGTCGATATATCCGTATCATTATCTAGTCACATTCATCTAAATATTCCTATCACATCAGCGGCAATGGACACAGTCACTGAAAGTGAATTGGCCATTAAACTTGCTAGCTTAGGAGGTTTGGGTTTTATTCATAAAAACATGAGTATTACTGAGCAAGCTGATATGGTTAAAAAAGTTAAACAAACAACAGTGGATCAACAATACCCACTTGCTGCTACTGATAAAAGCAATCGCTTGCTTGTTGGAGCTGCGGTAGGTGTTAGTGAAGATACTTTAGATAGAGTGGATGCACTAGTAAAAGCTGAAGTAGACGTTATTGCTGTAGATAGTGCTCATGGTCACTCTAAAGGAGTGATTGATACAATCACTCAACTTCGCCAACGTTATCCACTACTAGACATTGTTGGAGGTAATATCGTTACTGCACAAGCTGCATTAGATTTAATCCAAGCAGGAGCGTCAATTTTAAAAGTAGGTGTAGGACCAGGTTCAATATGTACAACACGTGTTGTAAGTGGTGTTGGTGTACCACAACTTACAGCCATTATGGATGTGGTAAAGGTTGCAAAAGCGCACAATGTATCCGTTATTGGTGATGGTGGTATTAAACAATCAGGGGATATTGTTAAAGCACTTGGTGCAGGAGCAGATGCTATTATGCTAGGCAATCTTTTTGCAGGGACATTAGAAACTCCAGGTGAAGTATTTGAGTTGGATAACAAAAAAGTAAAAGCATATGTAGGGATGGGATCACTAATTGCGATGCAAAAGGGATCAAGTGATCGATATTTTCAAGGTGGAATTAATGAATTAAGTAAACTAGTTCCTGAGGGTATAGAAGGAATTGTTCCTTTTAAAGGATCACTTGATGATGTTGTGTATCAAATGATGGGTGGTTTACGTTCAGGTATGGGCTATTGTGGGTGTAAAAATGTTCAACAATTGCAAGAAAATGCTCAATTTGTCATCATAAGTGGTAGTGGTTTAATTGAATCACATCCACACGATCTTGTGATGGTTAAGGAGGCACCTAATTATCATGGTCGATAAAATACTTGTTGTTGATTTTGGTAGTCAATCCAATCAACTCATTGCACGTCGTTTGCGTGAACATCATGTATTTAGTGAGTTAGTCTCTTATGAAAATTTAATGTCGACATTAGAAAATGATCCACATGTAAAAGGTCTAGTATTTTCAGGAGGACCTAATAGTGTGTATGAAGAAGATGCTCCTTTTATTGATAGTCAAGTATATCAATTAGGTATACCAATTTTAGGTATATGTTATGGTATGCAAATGATGGTCACACAATTTGATGGGCAAATAAGAAAAGACAAAAACCATGAGTATGGAAAAGTTTCATTAACTATCCTAGAGGATAATAAGTTGAGCAAAGACACACCAAAACAACAGATTGTATGGATGTCTCATCAAGATCAAGTTGTGAAGTTACCATTTGTTTTTGATAATTTTGCACAATCAAAAACGTGTCATGTAGCAATGATTAAACACAAAGAAAAACCATTTTATGGTGTGCAATTTCACCCTGAGTTAACCCATAGCGAATATGGTAATACGATGTTAAAAAACTTTGCGTTTAATGTGTGTCAAATAAAAAATCTGTGGAAGCTTGATGATTTTATTAAAGAGCAAGTTGAAAGTATACAAAATAAAGTAAAAAATGATCGAGTGTTATTGGGTCTTTCAGGTGGCGTCGATAGTTCGGTTGTGGCATTATTGCTTAGAAAAGCCATTGGTTCACAATTGGTTTGCATGTTTATTGATCATGGTTTACTAAGAGAAAATGAAGCAGAACAAGTAAAAGAAGTGTTTGAGAAAAAGCATCAGTTACAACTGCATGTAATCGATGCAAAAGACGAGTTTTATGATAAATTACAAAATGTTAGTGATCCTGAAGCTAAGCGTAAAATAATTGGGGAAACTTTTATTCGAGTGTTTGAAAGAGAATCGAAAAAGTTTGAAAACATTCGCTATTTAGCGCAAGGCACATTATATACAGATGTTATTGAATCAGGCACTAAAACAGCTCAATCCATTAAAAGCCATCATAATGTAGGAGGACTTCCTAAGGATATTGACTTTGAGTTGATTGAGCCATTAAACATGTTGTTTAAAGATGAAGTACGTTTAGTAGGTAAGCAGTTAGAGCTAGATGAAACCATATTGCAGCGCCAACCATTTCCAGGACCTGGTATTGGTATACGAATAATGGGTGAAATCACATTGGAGAAAATTAAAATTGTTCAACAAAGTGATACTATCTTTCATACCATCCTTAATGAAACAGGGTTAAACGATCACATATGGCAAGCATTTACAGTATGTACCAACACGAAAACAGTAGGCGTTATGGGTGATATGCGAACATATGCATACACATTAGCACTACGTGCAATAACATCTATTGATGGTATTAGTGCGGATGTTGCGGATATACCAATGAGTGTACTAAAAAGAATTTCTTCAGAAATCATCAATCAAATACCACAAGTCAACCGAGTTGTGTATGATGTCACAACCAAACCACCTGCTACAATAGAGTGGGAGTAGATTTACTATAAAACTCAAAACACATTTTCTTTCAGTGTGTTTTCATTATATATGTTAAGATATTATAAAGGGAGATTAATAAATGAAATCAGATTATCATATGCATACAAGTTACAGTAAAGATTGCAACATTCCGATGGAAAAGATGATAAAGAAAGCAATCAGTCTAAACATGGAAGAAATTTGTTTTACTGATCACGTGGATTATGGGTTGGCAGTTGAAGATAATTGTGATTATCCGTCTTATTTTTTAAAGTCTAGTGAACTTAAAGAAAAATATAAGGATAAAATCACGATAAAACAAGGGATTGAGTTTGGTGTACAGACACACACCATCGATCAGTTTGTAAAAGATACTAAGCAATATGATTTTGATTTTATATTATTAAGCATTCATCAAATTGACAATCTTGAATTTTCAAATCAAGCATTTCAAAAAAATAAAACACAAGAAGAAGTTAATATTCAATATTACAAGTATTTATTAAAAATTGTTCAATCATACAAAGAGTATAGTGTATTAGCTCATCTGGATGTTATTAAACGCTATGATAAGTTTGGCGTGTATCCTGATGATAATGTGATGAGTATTATTGATGAAATACTTAAAACTGTCATTAAAGATAAAAAGGGTATTGAAGTGAACACAAAAAGTTTTAAATTTGGTTTAAACGATTTGATGCCTTCTACGAAAATTTTAACTCGTTATTATGAGTTGGGTGGTAAAATATTAACGATTGGTTCAGATGCGCATCATCGTGCACGAATATATGATAATTTTGAAAATACTATTGAGCAATTAAAAGAAATTGGGTTTACTCATCATTGTACATTCGATAAATTAAAACCAATCTTTCATCAATTGTAAGATCAAAGGTATCGATGTTTGTATTTACTTTAGTTACACATAGGAGAAGCCCATGGAAATGATTTTTGAATTTTTACTTGAAGTTGTCTTTGAAGGGATTTTTGAGTATGCTAAAAAAGACGATTCAAATCCAATTATAAAAGCGATTGTGTTTGGTTCATTAGTGCTTCTTTACATTGCGATTTTGATTGGATTAGTGTTTTTAGCAATTAGCTCATACTACAATAATGCTATAGCAGGGATTTTGATCGGCCTTATATTAATCGCATGGGTTATGTTTGGCGTAAAATCGATTCAAAAATACAATCAAAAGATACGTGTCATAGGATAAATCATGGACAATTACCAACAGTTTATGGCGGCGTATAACGCCATTAACAAACTATTAATAAAACTATACAACTTAGATCCAAAAAGTACTTTTGGCAATGCGATTTATGCAAGTAAAAAACATAATCGTGTCATAAGTTACTATTTTGATGAACTTCAACAATTTTTAGAGTTGCGCAATGTGCTTGTGCATAAGACCATGCACGATCAAAAGGAGTATGTACTAGCACAACCAACTGATGAAGTTGTAAAACGAATCACTAACATATACAACACACTCTTACAACCAAAAACGATTGGTACGTTATTTCAAAAGAAGGTTGTTTGTTTTGATGCAACCTCAACATTAGCGGATGTTTTGCATGCCATTAAACGAAACAAACATTCTCAATTTCCGATTTTTGAAAACAACCAGCTTATTGGACTACTTACGGAAAATGGAATCACGAACTGGTTGGCTGATCATGTCGATGATGATGTGTTTGTTCTTTCTAAAACAAGCATTAAAGAGGTTGTGCTTGTCGAAGAGAACAAAGATGACTATATTATTGTAAAAGATACGATGAGTGTGTATGACGCTGAATCGCTCTTTTATGAACGATTTAAAACAAACAACAAAGTACTTACACTCATTATTAGTACTAAAGATAAACCAACAAGTTCAAATCAACTTGTTGGTATAGCTACTGCATGGGATTTACCAGATTTGAGGCGGTCATTGTAATCGTGCAAAATAAGCAATAGGAGCACGCAAGACATTATCATACGTGTATATTTTTTCAATACGTGTGTTTGATTTTAACCAATCAAGCACGCTTTTTGCTTCTTGTTTACCACCATCATGTCCCACATACACCGTAATGCAAATCCATCCATGATTCTCTAATAAGTCTTTTGCTTTATCTAATGCACGGATGGTTGTTGTTTTAGTGGTTACACTTGTGTGATCACTATTTGGTAAATAGCCACAGTTAAACACAACACCATGGATGGATTGATGGATATGGTTATCCATATGTTCATGAGAATCTAAAAGTAAGACAACGTTATTTTTGAGACTGACTTTCTTTTGAGTTTCATTGTATGCTTGTGTGCTTATGTCAAAAGCATATACTTTTTTACAATGATTACTTAAAAACAATGTATCATGACCATTTCCCATGGTCGCATCCACAACGATACTATCAATGGTGAGGTTTTCGAGCATCCATTGATGGGTTACTTCATTTATGTTTTTATGTCTCATAATGTCTACCTTGAACTGTGTTTCTTTTGACCATTTCCTTGTCAATGGTATTTAATACTACTCTTTTTTTAATGGTCCATAAAGGAGCAATCAAATCATCGATTAGACCATCTCCGGTTAGTCGATGAATGACAAAATGAGCTGGTAAAAGCTCGAGTTGCTGGATGGTCACATCCACAAAGTCTTCCATCGATAATAGTTCAAAAGGTTGTTGTTTGTACTGCCTTGCCATTTGGGTATTTTTTAGAAGATGAAGCATGTGTATCTTTACTCCTGAAATTGGTTGTTTTGCCAACCACTGTGCTGTTTGTAACATCATTTCTTTGCTTTCATAAGGAAGTCCATTAATGATGTGAACAATGACATGAAAATTCTTATCTTTGCACTTGTTTAGTACTTCATCCACAATATCCATATCGTGACCTCGGTTAATGAGTTTGTTTGTACTAGGATGAATGGATTGTACACCTATTTCTAAATAAACAGGTTTTTTAAAGGATTGAGTATGAAAATAGTCAATGACTTGATCACTTAAGCAATCAGCACGTGTTCCAAGGGCTACGGCGATGTTATCGTATTCATCACTAAAAAAAGGATCGTATATGATTTTAAGTGTGTCTAAAGAAGCGTATGTATTACTAAAGGCTTGAAAGTAAGCGATGGCTTGTGCATTGGGCCATTTTTTACTCATGATCTTTTTTTGAGTTTCATACTGTGTTTTTAATGATGTTGAAGAGGAAAGGGCAAAGTCACCACTACCATAAATAGAACAAAATGTACATCCACCTTTGTTGTTAACGATGTGTGGACAACTAAATCCAGCATCGATTACGGCTTTGTATACTTTGCTTTTATACATTTGTTTAAAATGATATGTTAAGGTGTGGTAGCGTTTATTATCATCACTATACATAAAAGGGTTGTTATAACTCATAAATACGACAACAACTTTTCTCTTTCATTTTTTAATAGACGTTGCTTTGTGTTTGTAACTGACTCAAAGGTGTCAGTAACATCATCAATGTAATCATTGGTTAATCCGACAATTAAATTGTGTTTGCTTAATTTAGTAGATATCGATGAATGATGAGTAAAGGGTGTAAACAATACGTTGAAATCATTAAAGTTGACAGATGTACACGATACAAGCGATAAATGTTTGCTTTCAATAGCTACACTAGCATAAGACACTGATAAAGGTTTTGCATTTTGTTTTTCATCAAGTGCTTTTTTAAGTGAAACAATCATGTTTTGAGAAAGTTTAATGCAATCTTGATAGGTAAGATTTCGCTTTGTTTCTATACGATGATCACTATATCCTTGTTGGAAAAACATAAAAGACTCAAAAGGGTAACGTTGTTTTAGTTTTTCCATAAGCACACCAACATAATCACTCGATAGATAGTGTGTATTAGGTCCAATTAATGATGGTGTAAGCGAAAAAAACAGGATATTAACAACTCTTTTGTTTTCTTGATACAGCGATAATAATGTTAAAGGTACTTTATCTAATTCTAAAAAGAGACTTAAATCAACAAGTACTTCTGTAAAAGACATGTGCATCGTGGTCTCTTTTACTTGGCATTTCAGTAAGCAAATTTCAAATCGCTCCAACACCGTTTCAACAAATTCACTATTATGTTCAAAAGGTGGATGAGTATACATGGATGGAGCACTATGAGTGTGGGTAGTGTTACATATTAGTTTCACATCTTGATTAAAATGAGCATTGGCAATATCATTCATTTTTTTTATGATTTTTTTTGAGATTGCATAAACATCGATACTGACAAACAAAAGTGGTGCTTCATCGTATATATACAATGTCCGAAGCATCAAGTCACCTTTAACAAGCGATGTAAATCGTGGATCATCAGTATGACCGATAGGTGAGGATAAAAAAGTTGGGTTAATCATTATTTCATGAAAGCCGATTTTCATAAGAATACCTCTAGTAGTTGATACTATATTATCATACAACACTCTTTCAATAAATTCCACGTGTCGATTATGAGTAGAGATAGTTAACGTGAAGTTATCGTGATGTAAAGGAGTTAGTAAGCTTAAGTCTTTGTTTATCAAAGAAACACACTCTTTCATCATGATCGTTTGACAGAACCTGTGCAATCACTTATTATAATAGCAGATGCAATGAAAAGAAGTAGTAGTGAATCTGTTTTTTTAAAAGAGAGTCGATGGTTGGTGTAAATCGATAGAAGACATTCATGAACTCGTCTTGGAGCAAAGCCTTAGGCTTCGTGATTCTGCGTTAATGAAACAAGGTGCACAGAATTTCTGTGAACTAAGGTGGTACCGCGTATTCACGTCCTTAGAAGGACGTTTTTTTATGGAAAATGGAGGAGTTTAAGTGGAGTATAATCACAAAAAGGTAGAAAAGAAATGGCAAGATTACTGGCAAGAGAATCAATCTTTTTATACCGATATTCACGATTTTGATAAGCCAAAATTTTATGTGTTAGACATGTTTCCTTATCCATCAGGAAATGGGTTGCATGTAGGTCATCCAGAAGGGTATACTGCGACCGATATTTTGGCGCGTAAAAAACGCATGGAAGGATTTAATGTATTACATCCGATGGGCTGGGATGCTTTTGGACTACCTGCAGAGCAGTTTGCTTTGCAAACAGGAAATCCACCAGCAGAGTTCACAAAAAAGAACATTGCAAACTTTAAACGTCAAATTCAATCGTTGGGTTTATCGTATGATTGGAGTAAAGAAATTTCCACCACCGATCCTGAGTATGTCAAATGGACACAGTGGATTTTTATACAGCTGTATAATAAAGGATTAGCGTATGTGGAAAATTTACCAGTAAACTGGTGTCCAGAATTAAAAACAGTGTTGGCGAATGAAGAGGTCATTAATGGTCGTTCAGAGCGTGGTAATCATCCTGTTCATCGTGTATTAATGCGTCAATGGGTATTAAAGATTACAGATTATGCACAACGATTGTTGGATGATTTAGAGCTTGTCGATTGGCCACAGTCAACTAAAGACATGCAAATCAACTGGATTGGTCGTAGTGAAGGAGCTAATGTTGTGTTTAAAGTTGCTGATCACAACAAACAGTTCACTGTGTTTACGACTCGTCCTGATACACTCTTTGGGGCAACCTATTGTGTGTTAGCTCCAGAGCATCCTTTTGTCGATGATATTACCACTACTGAAAATAAAGAAGCAGTAGAAAAATACAAGCAAGAAATCACTAGTAAATCGGATTTGCAACGAACAGAATTAAACAAAGACAAATCCGGTGTGTTTACTGGAGCGTATGCTATTAATCCAGTTAACAATAAAAAGGTTCCAATTTATATTGCGGATTATGTACTAATAAGTTATGGAACCGGGGCCATTATGGCTGTTCCTGCACATGATCAACGGGATTATGAGTTTGCAAAAAAATACAACTTAGATATTATCCCAGTATTAGAAGGTGGGGATATTGAGACACAAGCACACATTGAAGATGGTGTGCACATTAATTCTGATTTTTTAGATGGCTTAAACAAAGAAGAAGCCATTATCAAAATGAACAAATGGCTAAAAGACAATGACATCGGAGAACCAAAAGTAACCTTTAAATTACGTGATTGGTTATTTTCAAGGCAACGTTATTGGGGAGAGCCAATTCCAATTATATTTATGGAAGATGGGACAGAAAAAACGGTAGCACTTGAGAATCTTCCACTTGAACTACCTGCTGTCAATAACTATTCACCATCAGACAATGGTGAGTCACCACTAGCTCATGCGAAGGATTGGTTGCATGTCGACATTGATGGAGTTAAAGGAAAACGCGAAACAAACACAATGCCTCAATGGGCAGGGTCTTGTTGGTATTACATGCGATTTATTGATCCGCACAACGATGAGATTTTTGCGGATAAAAAATTATTGGATCATTGGTTACCCGTAGATTTGTATGTTGGTGGTGCAGAACATGCAGTGTTGCATTTGTTGTATGCTCGCTTTTGGCATAAGGTTCTGTATGATCTTGGGTATGTGTCTACGAAAGAACCATTCACTAAACTGTTTCATCAAGGCATGATTTTAGGTGAGAATGGTGAAAAAATGAGTAAAAGCCGAGGGAATGTGCTAAATCCTGATGATTATGTAACATCTCATGGGGCAGATACTTTACGTGTGTATGAGATGTTTATGGGTCCATTAGAAGCAGCGCTTCCTTGGTCAGATCAAGGCATGGATGGTGTTCGACGTTGGCTAGACCGTGTGTATCGATTGTTTGTTAAAGAGAATAAACTTTCAATGACAAACAATCATCAATTAGATAAAGTTTATCATTACACAGTTAAAAAAGTATCGCATGATATTGATACATTAAATCTTAATACTGCGATTTCTCAAATGATGATATTCATTAACGAATGCTATAAAGCAGATGAAGTGTATGTAGAATATGCAAAAGGATTTATTAAAATGTTTTCAACGTTCGCTCCTCATTTAGGAGAAGAGTTATACAGTGAGTTTAGTGAAAGCAATTTAACGTATCAACCATGGCCTACTTATGATGAAGCAATGCTTATTGAAGATGAAGTTGAGATGGTTGTGCAAGTAAATGGCAAGGTAAGGGCAAAACTTGTTGTTTCTGTGGATGAGCAAAAAGATGCGATTATTGCCATGGCAAAAGACAATGAAAATGTAAAGGCCTATTTAGAGAATAAAACAATCATTAAAAGTATAGTGATACCTAAGAAAATTGTAAACTTTGTCGTGAAATAGAAAAAGCCTCTGTTAGATGTAAAATCTGATAGAGGTTTTTATATGTTATTTTTGATCTTGTGAATGTTGCTTCTTACGGTATTGATCAAGGGCATCATTAAGCTCAGCACCTAAAATTATCATTAAGCCTGTAATGTATAACCAAAGTAAAAACACCATCATTGATCCAAATACACCATAAGTAGAATAGTTGGCGAAGTTATTAACATAAAGTGCAAATCCAAAGGAGCCAATAAGCCAACCAAACAAGGCAAATATAGCTCCTGGCCAAATGGAGCCTTTTTCTTGTTTTTTCGGTACAACTTTATAAAGTAGCGCTAATGTTGCGACGATTGCAGTCGATGAGATTAACCAACTAAGTATCGTAACTAAATCAAAAAGTGCTAAAAAGTCAGGTAAAAATCCTTCAATAAAAGGATGAAGTACACCACCTAAAACAGGGATAATCAAAAACAAAGAAAGGGATCCACCAATTAATACGGTAAACAAAATGGCAAGCGCTTTGTTGTATATCCAAGAGTGACGGTTTGTTTGATTATAAGCTAACAACACCGCATTCATAATGGAGTTTAAAGCGACAGAAGAAGCATACAAAGCACTTAATAAACCAAAAGACAAAAGACCTAATCGTTGACCTGAAATGGATAGTAGATAAGTTGAAAGAAGATCATACACATTTTCTGGAATAACAGGTTGTATCGTGATTAACAGATTGGATAAACCAACATCAAATAGCCCGATTACAGCTTGTATAAAAATAAACAGTGGGAAAATAGATAATGTAAAAAAGTAAGCCAGTGATCCAGCAATGTGTTTAAGTTGATGTACTTTGTATCGGTGTAAAACATCAAGTGTGATCGCTTTAATTTGATTCATCATTACTTATCCCCCTTAATGTAAAATAATGGATTTGAGGGTTGGCAAACAATCGCATGTCTAAACGAGTAGTACCAACTCCATTGGATACATCGAGTATAATGCCACGAACATCAGCTTGAGAAGTTGGATACTTCTCAGCATAGGGCACTTTATAAATGGGTCCAAAGATAGGCAGTGAAATTTGACCACCATGAGAATGACCAGAGAGTTGCCATTGTGTGAGGTTATGATCCAACTGATCGATAATATCTGGGGTATGTGTAAGCGTGATGGTTGATGTGGATGCATCAACATTACTATAGGCTTTTTCAATGTCGGGTCTACCTAAAAGTTGAGAATCGATACCAACTAGGTTAATAAAGTCACCACTTGGATGATACAATTGAATGGATTCATTCATTAAAGTTGTAAATCCAGCGTCTTGCAAAAGCTCTATGGTTAGATTTTTAGTTGCTAATGATTCATGATCATGATTTCCTAGCACAGCATATTTACCATAAGGAGCATTTAAAGTAGATAACAATTGTGTTAACTGATCGATAGTTTGCTCACTTGGAAAATCAACGGAAGGATGATCAAACAAGTCGCCACCAAATAAAATAAGATCAGGACTTAAAGAATTAATCGTGTCGATAAAAGGAGTGAGCCTTTCACTATCCATAAAGTTATTAAAATGAATATCACTAAAGAAAACGACACTTAATCCATCAAAGGATTGAGGAAGTAGTTTAAGTGCACGTTGCTGGGCATCTATTTCAATTCGTTTAACACTAAATGTTGTAAGTTCTAAAACAGAGTAAACGATAATAACGAGCAATACGATAAAGGCTAGTAATCTTTTTATAGTTTTTTTATTTTTCATCATTTCACCTTGTTTTATTTTACCATACATCGATCTATGATAGAATACTTTTAAAAGGATAGTGCTTGTATGGAAATTCTATTTGAGGTTAGTAACATTAAAGTAAAAAACATATTGCAAATTGATTCTTTGCGCATATACAAAAACAAAGTAACGTGTATTATCGGTCCTTCAGGTTCTGGAAAAACGACATTTTTACGTCTTCTTAACAAGCTTCATTCCCCTGATAAAGGGAACATTATGTATCAAGGACAATCATTAGAAGAAATCGATAGTGTCAACCATCGACAGCATGTTGTGATGTTATCGCAAAAGCCAGTTATGTTTTCAAAATCAGTATTCGATAACCTCATTATTGGTTGTCAGTTTTCTAATAAACCAATACCATCAAAACAAGAGATACAAGCATTACTAAAACAACTGCAAGTAAACAAAGATTTGGATGATGATGCATCGTTATGTTCCATCGGTGAAAAACAACGCATTGCATTAGCTCGAGTGTTGTTATTAGATCCTGATGTGTATTTAATGGATGAACCTTCAAGTGCACTTGATCAAACAACAGAACGAATGATTGTTGATTTTATTGTGCGTAAAACAAAAGAAAACAACAAATCACTAATTATGATCACACATAGTGATGACATTGCTAGAGAATTTGCAGATGAACTTATTACGATAGAAAAGGGGTCGATTTATGAATAGCATCATTCAATTATCCATTGTTCAACTCTTAGTTGCGTATGGACTAGTGGTGCTAGTGTTTATTCTTTTAAAAATCAGAAAAATCCCAGAACAAAAGCTACTAATTTTAGCCACATTAAGAATGAGTTTACAACTTGTGTTGGTTGGATATATCTTAATCTATTTATTTGATCATCAAAACCCATGGTTAACACTGCTTGTTATTTTTATTATGCAAGTCTTTTCGATGTACACTATTTTTAAAAGGTTTAACAACAAACTATCAAAAGCGTTACAACGAGTTATTGTCATCGTTTTCCCACTTGCGACATTAAGTGTGTTGTTTTATTTCTTGTTTTTAGTTATACAAATATCCCCGTGGTATGATGCACAATATTTCGTTCCATTAGCTGGAATGATTGTAGGTAATTCTATGACGGGTGTTATTTTAGGTGTATCAATCATGAATGATGCCATGTTAGAAAACCGAGAACTCGTTGAAGAAGCGCTTATTTTAGGGGCAGACATTAAACAAGCAAGTAAAGCGATTATCGATAAAAGCTTTTCACAAGCGATTGTACCTACATTAAACAACATGTTAGGTATGGGGATCATCTTTTTACCGGGAATGATGACTGGTCAAATACTCTCAGGAGTTTCACCACTAGTGGCGATTAGTTATCAAATAGGTATTATGTTAGGAATATTAGCTACTGTCTCATTGAGTGTTATTTTAATCTTGTATTTTGGTTCTAAAACATACTTTAATAAGCAATCACAACTAAATACATAAAAAAAACGGCTGATTTAGCCGTTTGTTGCTGATTTTTGATTAAGAATAACAGGAATAACAATTGGATTACGATGGGTTCTTTGGTATAAGAATGGTTCTAAACTACTTCGAATTGTATTCTTTAATTCTCCAAAGGTTGTTTTTTGTTGCATCTTCTTTTTAAGGGCATCGTATACTAGTGCTTCAGCTTCTTTTAAAAGAGGCTGATTTTCTTTGATAAAGACAAATCCTCTACTAACAATACTAGGTTTTACTAGTATTTTGTTTTGCTTTGAGTCAATAGAAACAATAACTGCTACCATTCCATTGTTGGATAGTATTTTGCGATCTTTAATAACAGCAGTTGAAAGTCCTGATGCATCGGTACCATCGACATACACATCATCCGCTACAATTCGAGTGTTGGATAAAAAGACTTCTCTGTTTCTTAGTATGACGGTATCACCATTTGCACAAATAAATATTTTATCAGCTGGAACTCCAGTCTCAATTGCATGAAAAGCATGTTGTTTTAACATTTTATATTCGCCATGAATGGGCATAAAGAACTCAGGTTTAAGAAGCTGTAACATTAACTTTTGTTCATCCGCTGAAGCATGTCCGGTAGTGTGAATTGAGTTTAAGGGTGAGTTTGTTAAGACATTCGCCCCTGCACGAGTTAAACGATTAACGACACGATTGACACTATCACTATTACCTGGAATTGGAGAACTAGAGAAAACAACGGTATCTCCTGGGATAACTTTAATGTAACGATGAGTGCCATTAGAAATACGTGATAATGCTGCTAGTGGTTCACCTTGAGAACCTGTAGAGATAACACATAGTTTATTAGCAGGTACTTGATTTAGTTGATCAGGTTTAATAAAGTGACTATCATTAGCGTTAATGTGACCTAAGCGTCTTGCGATAGTGACAACATTTTCCATGGAACGACCAAAGATAATGATTTTTCGATCACATGCGATAGCGGCTTCGATGATTTGACGTACACGATACACATTGGAAGCAAAGGTAGCGACAAGTAAACGACCTTGTGTTTTACGCATGATTTCTAAAATAGATTGGGCTACTTTTTTCTCACTAATGGAAAAACCTTGGACACCAGCATTGGTTGAATCACTCATTAATAAATCAATGCCAATTTGTCCCATGTAAGCCATGATTTGATAATCAGAATTATGACCAACTGGGGTTAAATCAAACTTAAAATCACCAGTATGTACGATACGACCATTAGGTGTGTTTAATAAAACACCTAACGTATCTGGGATTGAATGAATCGTATTAAAAAAACCAAGAGTAAAATGCTCAGTTTCAACCTTCGAGCGATTGTTAATTTCTTCAATTTCAATATCACGAACCATTCTTCGTTCTGCTAGTTTCTTTTCAATCAGTCCTTTTGCAAAGCGAGGAGCGTAAATTTTTGGTAAACGCAACACTTGCATCAGAAATGGAATTCCACCAATGTGATCTTCATGTCCATGAGTGATGACTAGTGCTTTAATTTTGTGTTGATTTTTAATAAGATGTTGAAAGTCAGGGATGACATAATCCACTCCCCACATTGTTTCATCAGGAAACATAACGCCACAATCCACAATCAATATTTCATCTTCGTGTTCGTAAACGTACATGTTTTTTCCGACTTCATTTAAACCACCAAGGGCATACACAAGCGTATCAGATGCTTGTATCGAAGTGGTTCTTGAGTTTACATTTGCAATATTATCCATATTTTCTCTCTTTCAATTACTCGATAATTTTTGTATTTTCTTTGGCTTGCCAAGGATTGTTTTTATCAATGTGATCATAAAATAACACGCCATTTAAATGATCAATTTCATGTTGTAAAACAATACCACTATAGCCTGTTGCTTTAATTTGTACAATTTGTTTACTTATTGCATCGTATGCTTCAATGCGCACACGTAAATAACGATGAACATAACCTGGGTGTTCTTCAATGATTGATAAACATCCTTCACCTGTTGATAAAGCACAATAAAGAGGCGAATGGGCTACTATTTTAGGGTTGGCTAGTGCATATTCTATGACACTAACATTATCATCTTCATCGTATTGTTCTATTTCGACAACTAACAACTGTTTTGATATTCCTATTTGAGGGGCAGCCAATCCTACCGCTGGTTTTAATCGTTCTTTTTCTGCTATTTCTTCATTTTTAGAATCATGGACGTATTTTCGCATAGCCATGATCAGTTGTTGATCTTCATCACTAAGAGGAATTGAGACAGGCTTAGCCTTTTCACGCAATAAAGGATGTGGATCAAGTAGTATTGTATCCATGTTAATTTTCATTATAAAGCCTCGTTTATTTTGACTTTTCATATTGTATCAAACTATAGTCTCATTGTATAGTATAAAGCGATACAAATGCAATCAAAACTTATGACGATCATCGATAGTTAAACATAGTTTGTGAAGTAGATGAGCAAACATACACTATAAAATTGCAAGCAATGAAATTTTCACTACAAAAAAAAGTGTGGTGGGGGACACACTTTTTTTAACAAAATAAAAGGTATCTAACTTATGATTTCAAATTCTGCGTAAATAGTTATCTCTTTATCACAAAGAACTTGTTTACTCATACGATATAATCCTACAGGTAATGAATCTACATAGTGTGATAAATTAATCGTATGCTTGTCAATGTAAGTTGGTTCAATAAGATAAGCAATCATTATAAAAGCAATTTTTTCGTTATACGGTATGTTTATCCATGTTTCATCTTCAAGTTTTTCAATTGTAAACATTTTGCCATAGGTGCATTGCTGGTTTATGTTATTTTCAATGGTATAGTTTAAGTCCATATCAATCTGTGATAATTGTGTTTGTTCAAACTGCATGATAAGTGCATCATCATTGGATCTACCTTTTGAAATGGCAGATACACAACCAGTTAAAAGTAATAACATCACCAATAGTAAGAAACTCTTTCTGTTCATATTATCTACCTCCTTCAATAAGGTCAGTATAATAAAACAATCAATGTTTTTAAATAATCTTTTCACAAGTTGCCAAAAAACTAGGTTGACTTACATAAACAACACAATAAACTGTCGATAATAGTGTAGACTACTAGTTGTGAATTATTTTTGTTTCTTTGTTCAAGAATTATTTTTGTTTCTTTGTTCAAGTTTATATCCATCCATGGTCAATGTTTGATACAATAAAGTTTAAGAAAAGAGGGATTGTTTTTGTTCTCATTAAGAATGCCAAAAGGATATAGCAAATCTATTCATGCAGTCGTGTTACTGTTAAGCTTTTTTGGTGCTCTTATGGCCACAAGTGCAGGTATGAATCAAAACGCTACCATTGAGAGCATCATCTTTTCATTTGGGCGTCAGGTTGTTTTTATCGTGCTTGGTTATATCATGATGGTGAAAGCCGCAAAACACACTTCGACAAAACTATTGAAAAAAAGTATATTTTTAGTGGCAGTAATTACGTCGTTTGTCTTGTTATTACCACTGATGTTTCCTTCTCGTGGTGGAGCACAGGCGTGGATTGTGCTTCCTATTGTAAACATGACCGTTCAACCAAGTGAGTTTGCTAAGGTTGTTATTATCTTGTTGTTTGCGACTTACTTAGGTGATGTGCAAACAACCACAAAAAAATGGTTTGAGATTATTCGTGTTCCAATTAGCTTCTTGTTTATCTATTCATTTATCGTTGTTGTTTTGCAATCTGATTTAGGGACGGGATTGATTATTTTTGCCTTAGGTTGGTTTTTAATGTTGATTCCTTCAATCCCTCAATTAAAAACAGTAAAAATTGTATTTAGTGTTGTGACAATTATTGGCTTTGTTAGTTTGTTTTGGCTTATTACTCCTTCAGGGATTGCCTTTATAAACACGTTGCCTTTAAGTGGTTACCAGCTAAATCGATTTAATGATATGATGAATCCATTTGTCAATCGCCACGAATCAGCCTTTCAATTATTTAATAGCTTAATCGCCTTTACTAAAGGTAGTTGGTGGGGAATTGGATTAGGGAAGTCAGTTCAAAAACTTGGTTATTTACCAGTTGCGGATTCGGACTATATTTTAGCTATCATTGTCGAAGAAATTGGTGTGTTTGGTTTTGTGTTTATTTTAGTTGGTTATTGTATTATTTTATTTTCGCTTTTATCCAAGGCTATGAAAGTTATTAGTGAAAAGGGTAAAATGATTATCTTTGGTTCGGCTTTGTATTTGATGTTGCATTTTATTTTAAATGTTGGTGGTGTCAGTGCTACGATTCCATTAACAGGGGTACCGCTATTAATGATATCTTCTGGTGGATCATCGCAATTGGCGATCATGTTATCGATTGGATTTTCCCAGGCAATGATTGCAAAAGAAAGAGGAAAGAAGAAAAATGAGAATCATCTCTGGTAAATTTAGAGGCACACGATTATTAGTTAGTGAGCAACATACTCGACCAACAAGTGATCGTTTGAAAGAATCTTTATTTAATGCATGTTTTCAACATTGCTCAGAACAAATGTGGTTGGATTTATACGCAGGGTGTGGTGCAATTGGTTTAGAAGCACTATCGAGAAATGCAAAATATGTTGTTTTTAACGATAAAAACTTACAAGCATATGATGTTGTTGCAAAAAACATAGAAAAGTGTCGCGTATCTGAGCGCAGTAAGTTGTATCATATGAACGATTATGAAATGATAGAGTTATTAAATGCTCAAAAAAGAAAGTTTGATGTCATTTTCTTAGATCCCCCCTATGCCTATGATATTCAACCAATACTAGATCAACTAGATAAGACTTATTTAGTAGAGCAAGGGACAATGATTGTCATTGAACAAGATAAAACAGACAAAGAATATGTTATGGATAAATCCTATGAAAAAACAAAAGAAAAAATAGTAGGGCAATCTATCTATCGAGTGTATAGAAAAGAAAGGAAAGCGCCATGAAAAAAGCAATGTATCCTGGAACCTTTGATCCTGTAACGATTGGTCATTTGGATGTTATAAAACGAGCTTCTGGCTTATTTGATCATGTGTATGTGGTAATTATGGAAAATAAAAATAAAAAAGTAACATTTAGTGCTCAAGAAAGGTTAGACATGATTTTAAAAATTATTCAACCTTATGACAATGTAACAGCAATGATAGGAGAGGGCTTATCGGTAGATTTTGCTCGACAAGTTGGTGCAAACATTTTAATTCGTGGCATTAGAGCGGTCATGGATTATGAGTATGAACTCCAACAAGCTACCGCTAACATGACATTATCACCAGATATTGAAACGGTATTTTTACTTACACGACCACAGTTTTCATTTATGTCCTCAAGTGCAGTAAAAGAAATTGCGATTAATCATGGTGATATTTCTGCATTTGTACCAGAAGAAGTGTTAGAAAGTGTAATCGCTAAGTTTAAGTAAGCAAAATGATCCTATTTTGCTTTTTATTATGATAGGCTATTCATAGGTGAAAAACATGAAAAAAGATAAAGAAACATTATTAAAGACATTAGATCCAATCGCGTATTATGTAACACAAGAAAACGGAACTGAACGACCATATACATCGAAGTACGATCAGTTTGATCAAGAAGGTATTTATGTCGATGTTGTATCAAAAGAAGCCTTGTTTAGTTCAAAAGATAAGTTTGATGCAGGTTGTGGATGGCCATCTTTTAGTAAACCGATTGCGGATATTGTAAAAAAGAAAGACAAGTCATTAGGGATGATTCGTATTGAAGTTCGTTCAAAAGAAGCAGATTCCCATTTAGGGCATGTGTTTGATGATGGACCGAAAGAATTAGGTGGGTTGCGCTATTGCATCAATGGTGCAGCACTAGAGTTTATACCAAAAGATAAACTAAAAGAAAAAGGCTATGAAAAATTTCTAGTCTTGTTTGAATAAGATTGAAAAAGCAGCGGGTAGCTGCTTTTTTATTGACGCTCAAGTGTTTTTAAGCGCTGTAATAACACGGCAATTAAAAGGATAAACACCAATGCCATGATTAGTAGTGGACCATATGATGCAATATAAGTATCTGAGCTAGTTAACAATAGGAAACTTTGCGTCGCAGGGAGTAGTTTTCCAACGTTCTCTAATATAGCAGGCAACAATGAAGCATCAAACATAATTCCTGATAACATCATAGAAGGAAGAAAGATTAATTGGGCAAGTATCGTGAGTTGTGCTGTGTTTTTTGATAGCAGACCGATAATTACTCCAACTAACACAATCGTAAATGTAGAGATAATGATCCTCCCATAAAAGATTAATACGTTACTGATTGATGTAGCATCAAACAATATTGGTGCCACTAGTATTATTATTGTACTAACGATAAGCAAATGAAAGATTCCGCTAAGAATGCTTGAGAAAATTAGTTTAAGAAATGAAACTTTAGAAACGACAAGTGTTTTTCGAATTTCTTGTGTAAAAAGTTCATTGACTGAAGCAGAAACCCCAATTGTTGCGCCCATCGTGGTAGAAAACACAATCATGCTTGCGATTAATGTGTTTTTGGTTTCCGGCATGATGGAAGTAAACACTGCACCCATAACAAGAAAGAATAGGATTGGTACTAAATAGTTAGTGATGAGGATATCACTACTACGAAAATCCATTTTGGTTTTAATTTTTAATATAGTCATAAAGGCTTTCATACACCCTCCTTGTTTGCGATGTCAATAAATCGCTGTTCTAATGTTGGCTTTTCGATTATTAAATCAAGTAGTTCAATGTTTTTATCATTAAACCATTGCATTAACGTTGCTAATCCTTCATGCAAATTATCTGTTGAGCAAACATCATAATCTTGATGTTGAGATAGAAATGATAATGCTTTAACATCTTTATAGTTTATGGCTTCACTTGTTTTAATCTTTAAAATCGTGTGTTCTTTAACTTCGTTTATGATTTCTAGTGGTGTACCTTCTTTAATGAGATTCCCATTCAATAGGATTCCAATTCGATCGCATAAGTCTTCAACTTCACTCATATCATGAGAGGCTAATATCATCGTCATTCCTTGTTGTTTGAGTTTTTTTATTTGCTTATGTAAAGTTGCTCTAGCTTGAACATCAAGTCCTGCTGTTGGTTCATCTAAAATGAGTATTTTCGGTTGATGAGCTAAAGCTAGGGCAAGATGAAGTTTTCTTTTTTGTCCTGTTGATAATGTTTTGTATTTTTTGTTTTTTTGATCCATCAAATCAAATTGATCTAATAAATCATAAGAAACATCACAGTTTTGAGAGCGACATATAAACTCCATGGCTTCAAGCACACTAATGTTTCTAAAAAGAGAAGATGATTGTAGTTGAACCCCGATTAACCCTGACGCAATTGCTTGATGGGGTGTTTTATTTGCTATAGAGACACTTCCTTGATCAAAAGCTCGTAATCCTTCAATGCATTCAAGGGTCGTTGTCTTACCAGCTCCATTAGGACCTAGTAGTGCATAGATTTCATTTTCTTTTACTTCAAAGGATACATTGTTTAGTACTGGTTTGTTGTTGTAGTTTTTAACTAAGTTATTTACTTTAATCATTTTTTACCTCGCTATCTTTTTCAAACATTCTTTCTAATACACATTTAATGTCATCTTCAATCATCTTAAACTTCTTCATAATAGGATCTTCCTTCATTTTAGGATCTTGAGACACTTTATTCATGTTTTGCAAAACACTAAAATCATTATTTGTAAAACTCATCATTGCATCCCACCATTGCATTACTAGATCAATAATTACTTGATCTTCACATGTGTATCCTTTTTTCTTATTAGTGAGAATATTATCCGTTATTTCTTGAAGTTGACTGTAATAAACAGATCCTTCTTTTTGAACATAATTGTCTTTTATAGACTGATAAACATCTTCATCAAAATGCTTAATCACCCAATAATGATGGTCGTTGTTGTTTAACATGGTTAAGATTTCTATAAGCAATTTCCAATTAAGCTCATTCATTTGTTTCATTTCTTGTCGAAACTTTTTTAACACGGAGGCTTTATTTTTTAATACAATCAATTCATGTTCAAACTGTTTTTGTTGTTTAAGCAAATAATGATCCACATCTTCGATTGAATCTGCTTTAAGTAATTGATCTTTAATCTGTGCTAAACTTAAACCAAACTCTTTTAAACTAATAATTTGATGTAAAAGTAGAATGTCATTTTCTAAGTAATAACGATGATTGTTTTTTAAGTAACCACTTGGTTTTAGTAATCCGCATTCATCATAATAACGTAATGTGCGAACTGAAACATTCATCATTTTTGCTGCTTCTCCAATGGAGTATGACTGTTTTTTGTCCTTCATGCTTATCACCTCAAACACATAATATCACCTTACGTAACGTAAGATGCAAGTGTTTTTTGAAAAAAATCTATTTTTTTTGACAACATAAAAATGAGCACCATAATTTGGTGCTCATCATAGAATAGATAATTATTGGATACTATTTAATAAGCTCCCCAACCACCATCAGCTAAGATTGCTTCTCCATTTACAAAAGATGCTTCATCACTACATAAAAACAAAGCGAGGTGTGCAATTTCTTCTGGTTTACCAAAGCGTGGATTAGTAACTGCACTAGCCATTGCTTTTTCAGCTTCAAATTCACTAGGATTACTCATGGTAAGTCCGATGTTTGTTTCAACTCCACCAGGTAATATTGCGTTAACTCGAATACCTTTTTTTTGCATACATGTGTCATGCATTTTTCGTCATTCCAGCGACAGCATGTTTACTTGCGGTATATGCAAATCCTGCGCGAGTTCCAAATACACTTGCTGCTGAACCAATGTTTAAAATGGTTCCTTTTCCTTTGTCTAAAAATAGTGGTAATACTTTTCTCATACCTCACATCACGCCAATAGTGTTAACAGAGAACACACGATACCATGTCTCATCATCAAGTTCATGAGCAGGTAAGAAATTGTCCATAATACCCGCATTGTTTACTAACACATCCACCGTTTCATAATGATCAATTGTTTGATTAATTAGTTGATCAATGTCTTGTTGTTTAGAAACATTTGTGGCTAATGCATAAGCATCGTTACCTTGTGCTCTAATCTCATCCACTACAACTTGTGCGACTTCTTTCTTAAATCAGAAACAACGACTTTAGTACCTTCATTTGCAAATAAGATTGCAAGTGCCCGACCCATGCCACTGGCGGCGCTTGTTACAACTACTACTTTATTGTCTAAGCGTCCCATAGTAAGACCTCCATTGTATTACCGCAACATACCTTGCAAACGCTTATAAATTTGATAAGGCGTTAACAAGTTATCGTAAAAAGCAAAAGGTGATGTGTCTACCGGTAGTATGATCTCGTCGATATGAAAAGAAGTTTTTACGATCACTAAAAGTGCATCGATGATCTATCGTTATGTTTTGTGGTGGAATATGGCAAGCTTTGATTTGTGATGCGTTGATGGTTATGGCATCGAACAAAGCATGATGCTCATCAATATAATGTAAGTACTTATTATACTTTGGATGGTGTGTTTGTATGATGTGGATTACATCCTCTTTAATTGAAAAATACTTCTGTGATAATGATGGTCCAATATACACATGAATATCGTTAGGGTCAGACTGCTCATGTTGTATCCAATGATCTATAAACTTTCCAGTGATGTTTGCTAAGGTGCCTTTCCATCCTGCATGTACGACACCGAGGAGCTTTTGTTTTTGATCATAAAAAACCAGTGGTATGCAATCGGCATGAAAAACAGTTAACACCAAATTTTTCTCTCTTGTGTAAATTGCATCTGTTTGCTTGATTGCATTTTCATCATGGTATGCGCCTTTTGCTTTATCCGCTAACGTAACTTTGTGTATGTTTGTGCCATGAGATACATTTAAGAAGACCCAATGAGTTAAATCTATACCAATGGCTTTTGCTAAAGTGATTCGATTGTCTAAGACATGTTTTTTTTCATCTCCAACATAAAAAGCCATGTTGTTACTATCAAAGGGTGGTGTACTATTGCCAGAATGTCGCAAGGTTAACCCAATAAAGATATCGTTGGTGTTTACTATTGTTTCAAACAAAAACAGCACCTCCTTATGGTGTTATTGTATCATTTTTTATGTTTTAAACACGAAATAACAATACAAATAAAGCATTATATTTCATAAAATGAGATTACTTAGCACTTGAATATTGACAGTGCTAAAAGCTTTCGCTATAATGTTAGCAGAGTTATGGTGGTATTGCTAAGGCGGTGAGTTATGTTAAGCGAACGAAAGATTCAAATCTTTAAAGCAATTGTGGAAGAGTTCATTCAAACAGCTGATCCTGTTGGATCAAAGTTGTTGTTGGACAAGTATAACTTTAACTATTCTTCTGCGACGATTCGAAACGAAATGATGGAGCTAGAATCGATGGGACTTCTTGAAAAGACACACACCTCTTCAGGAAGAGTACCTTCGGTTAAAGGCTATCATTTTTATGTCGAGCATTTAATGGATGATAAATCAGATGATAAAATTGAGTATGCTTTATCACAAGTGTTTTCTGATCGACGCTTAAACATTAACGAGGTTATTAAAAAGAGTTGTGATATCTTATCTCAGATGACCAATTTAACAACTATTGTCTTAGGACCAGACTCGCAATCACAACGCTTAGAAGGTGTGCAAGTAATTCCGTTAAATGATAACAGTGCAATGGCTGTGTTTGAAACCAATGAAGGTCACAGTGAGAGTCGAATCTTTAATTTTGATAATCGACTATCTAGTGCAGAAATTCAAACATGTTGTAATGTTTTAAATGAACGATTAAGTGGAACACTTCTTCATGAACTAGTCGACAAACTAAACATTATTCGCCCAATATTAGCTCATAAAGTAGAACATTATGAAGTATTATTTGAGGCGTTTATGAGTGCGTTTTTAAAGTTTGCGGCAGATAACATGTACTTAAGCGGACAAAACAACTTATTAAATCAACCAGAATTTGCGGATATTGATAAGTTAAAACAAGTAATGAAATTACTTGAAAACAGTGTGTTATGGCGCACATTGGGTCACAACAAAGGTGATTTGTTGCTTCAAAAAGATGAACAATCACAATTGGTGTGGATGGATGATATGGCTGTTGTCTCTTCAACAATCAAGTTTAAAGACAAAGAAAGTGGACAATTAATGGTGCTAGGGCCAAATCGAATGGAGTACAATCGAATCCTATCCATGATGAAAACCTTGACGAAAGCCATTGAACAAATTTATGGAAAGGAAGAGCAAGATGAGTAAAGAAAAAAAGAAAAAAACAACAGAAAATAGTGAGGAAAAAGACACGCTACAAGAAAAACATAGCGCTCAAGAAAATGAAGAATCATCAGTAGATGAAGCTGAATTAAAAGAATTGAGTGAACTTGAAAAAGCGTATCTTACTATTTCTAAGTTAGAACAACAACTGCAAGAAAGCAAAAATGATTATTTAAAAGCCTATGCCGATGCTCAAAACACAAAGAAGCGATTGATGGCTGATTTTGAAAATAAGAGTAAGTTTATTTTAAAATCGTTTGCATTAGAGATTGTTTCCGTTATTGATAACTTTGAGCGAGCATTATTGGATGAACATAAAGATGTCGAAAGCTTAAGAAAAGGCATTGAGATGATTTATACGCAGTTGTTAGAAGCATTAAAAAAAGAAGGCATTGAAAAAATCGATGCTCATCAACAACCATTTGATGCAAACAAACATCATGCCATTGCGACTTTAGAAAGCGATGAGGTTGATGAAAACACCGTCGTTGAAGTATTCCAAGAAGGATACACGATAAAAGACAAATTATTACGACCAAGCGTCGTCAAAGTAAGTGAAAGGAAAAGTGATGAATAATGAGTAAAATAATTGGAATTGACTTAGGTACCACAAATTCATGTGTTGCCGTACTAGAAGGAAAAGAAGCAGAGGTTATTACAAACCCTGAAGGAAATCGTACAACACCATCAGCAGTAGCTTTTAAAAATGGTGAAAAAATTGTTGGAGAAGCTGCAAAAAGACAAGTAGTCACAAACAAAGAATCAGTATTATCCATTAAACGACACATGGGTAGTGATCATAAAGTAACATTAGAAGGCAAAGAGTATACTCCACAAGAAATTTCAGCGATGATCTTGCAACATTTAAAAGGATACGCTGAAGATTATTTAGGGGAAAAAGTAACTCGTGCGGTGATTACTGTTCCTGCTTATTTTAACGATGCTCAACGTCAAGCAACCAAAGACGCAGGTAAAATTGCAGGGCTAGAAGTAGAACGTATTATTAATGAACCAACAGCCGCTGCGCTTGCTTTTGGTATTGACAAAACAGATAAAGAACAAAAAGTATTAGTGTTTGACTTAGGTGGAGGAACCTTTGATGTTTCTATATTAGAACTAGCTGAAGGAACTTTTGAAGTATTATCAACTGCTGGAGATAACGAACTTGGTGGAGACGACTTTGATGATGTAGTCGTGGATTGGTTAGTGGATACCTTTAAAAAAGAAAATGGTATTGACTTAAAATCCGATCGCATGGCGCTTCAACGTTTAAAAGAAGCAGCTGAAAAAGCAAAAAAAGAACTATCATCAACGGTACAAACACAAATCTCCTTGCCATTTATCTCAGCAGGAGCATCAGGTCCATTGCACTTAGAACAAAGTATTTCTCGTGCTAAATTTGAAGACATGACCAATCATTTATTACAACGTACCGTTCAACCAGTACGTCAAGCATTAAAAGACTCTGGATTAACAAAAAGTGATGTTGATCAAGTGTTGCTTGTCGGTGGATCTACTCGTATGCCTGCAGTTGTGGAACTAATTAAACGTGAACTAGGTAAAGAACCTAATAAATCAGTAAACCCTGATGAAGTTGTTGCAATTGGAGCGGCGATTCAAGGTGGTGTAATTGCTGGTGATGTAAAAGATGTCTTGTTGTTGGATGTTACTCCACTATCTTTAGGAATTGAAACCATGGGTGGTGTTATGACTGTGTTAATTGAACGTAACACAACCATTCCAACATCGAAAAGCCAAGTGTTCTCCACGGCAGCTGATAATCAACCAGCGGTTGATATTCATGTCTTACAAGGAGAAAGACCAATGGCTGCAGACAACAAATCACTTGGTATGTTTAAATTAGATGGTATTAATCCAGCACCAAGAGGAGTACCACAAATTGAAGTATCTTTTGATATTGATGTTAATGGTATTGTTAATGTATCGGCAGTCGATAAAGGAACCAACAAAAAACAATCCATCACCATTACAAACTCTAGTGGGTTAAGTGATGATGAAATTGATCGTATGGTAAAAGAAGCCGATGAAAATAAAGAAGCAGATGCAAAACGTAAAGAAGAAGTAGAATTAAAAAACAAAGCAGAACAGTTTATTCACCAAATTAACAAATCTTTAGAAGATGACAATGAAAATGTAAGTGCACAGCAAAAAGAAGAAGTTGAAAAACTACGTGATGAAATGCAAGAAGCACTTGATAATAACAACATGGATGTGTTGCGTGAAAAACTAGATGCATTAGAAAAAGCAGCGCATGCTATGAGTGAGCAAATGTATGCAAACCAAGCGCAAACTGAAGGTGAAACACAAGAAGAATCATCCAATGATGATAATGTGGTGGACGCAGATTTTACTGAAAAGAATTAGTTAGAAGATTTAACTTTGTTGGAGCATGGAGGAAAGTATGGCAAATAAGAAAGATTATTATGAGTCTTTAGGTATTTCTAAAGGCGCAACCAACGATGAGATTAAAAAAGCTTATCGTAAATTGGCAAAGAAATATCATCCCGATGTCAATAAAGAAGCGGGAGCCGATGTTCGCTTTAAAGAGATTCAAGAAGCGTATGATGTTTTAACAGATCCTCAAAAACGTGCTCAATATGATCAATATGGTCATGCTGCATTTGATCAAAATGGTGGTTATGGCGGATTCCAACAAGGTTTCGGTGGTTTTGAAGATATAAACGATATCTTTGGTTCATTCTTTGGTGGTGGATTTTCCTCAGGAAGACGTCAGTCTTCTGGGCCACGCAAAGGACAAGACCGATTTATGCAAATGAAAGTTAACTTCATGGATGCTGTTTTTGGTAAAACTGAAACAGTATCCTTGGATGTTGATGAGGTTTGTGACCATTGTCATGGCTCAGGAGCACAATCTAAAAGTGATATTGGAGTTTGTTCTACCTGTAATGGTAAAGGTAGTGTGGTATCGCAACAACGAACACCGTTTGGTGTCTTTCAATCTCAAAGTGCATGTCCCGACTGTCAAGGAACAGGTAAAAGTGTAAAGAACAAATGTTCTAAATGTGCTGGAAAAGGATACAACCGTAAACGTATGGATGTAGAAGTGAAAATCCCAGCAGGCATACAATCTGGTCAACAACTTCGTATTCCTTCTAAAGGTGAACGAGGTGAGCATGGTGGACCAAATGGTGATTTGTTTATTGAAATTTTAGTCTTAAAACATAAGTTCTTTGTTCGCGAAGGTAAAAATATCTTTGTTAGTGTACCAATTTCTGCAGTTGATGCAACCTTAGGTACAAAGGTAGATGTACCAACGGTTTATGGTGATGTAGAATTAACCATTCCAGCCGCAACACAACATGGTACGCAATTTCGTTTAAAAGGAAAAGGTGTAAAAGATTTACGATCCAATACTGTTGGTGATCAGTTTGTTGAAATACAAATTGAAGTCAATCGAAAACTAACAAAAGAAGAAAAAGCATTGTATGAAAAGTTAAAAGAGATATCCAATAAAGAAACTGTGTTTGATAAATTTAAGAAGAACTTTAAGTAACACATCGTGTTACTTTTTTAATCAAGTTTCATTAGCACTCTTTATATTTAAGTGCTAAAATAGTAATGAAATGAGGTGAATATATGAACCCTGAAAAATGGACAGATGCTTTAAAAAATGTCATATCACAAGCGTATGAAATGGCAATATCGCTTAATCACACTGAGTTTAGTGATGCTCATATTATGAAGGCACTCTCAATGAATCATGATTTTCATTATTTTCTAAAAGCGTGTGATATTGATGTCCAAAAGCTACAACAAGTAATCGATGAAGTGTTATCTATGTTTGCGATGTCTTCAAATAATAATGAACCAACACCATCAGTCGCTATTAACCATTTATTAAAACAAGCTGAAACCATATCCAAAGAGTTTAATGATCGCTTATTATCCACTGTGTCTGTCTTTTTAGCAGAATATCAACTAAACAGTGCGTGTGCAACCCAATTAAAAAAACAATTACCAATAAACATTCAAACATGTATCCAAATTGAAAAGGATCGTAGAAAGGGGATGACGATGACAAATCCAAACGATGAAAATCAAGTAGAAGCATTAAAGAAATATGGTCGAGATTTAGTGGCATTGGTTAAAGAAGGACATATCGATCCAATCATAGGACGAGATGAAGAAATTCGCCGTGTCATTCAAATATTATCTCGTAAAACTAAAAACAACCCAGTACTGATAGGAGATCCAGGTGTTGGTAAAACTGCGATTGTGGAAGGATTAGCTTGGCGTATCATGAAAAAAGATGTGCCACTAAGCTTAAAAGAAAAACAGCTCATTGAACTTGACATGGGTCTTTTAATTGCAGGAGCAAAATATCGTGGTGAGTTTGAAGAACGATTAAAGGCTGTACTTAATGAAGTCGAAAAAGCACAAGGTAATATAATCTTGTTTATTGATGAGCTTCATAATTTAATTGGTGCAGGAAAAAGTGAAGGAGCTATGGATGCAGCTAACTTACTTAAACCAATGCTTGCACGTGGACAGCTTCGTTGCATTGGTGCGACGACTTTTGATGAGTATCGCTTACACATTGAAAAAGACGCAGCACTAGAACGACGTTTTCAAAAAGTATCTGTTTTTGAACCATCCATTGAAGACACTGTTTCGATATTACGAGGCTTAAAAGACCGGTTTGAATCGTATCATGGCGTAACGATTCTTGATGAAGCAATCGTGGCTGCAGCACAATTATCTTCCCGTTATATTACCGATCGATTTTTGCCAGATAAAGCAATTGATTTAATTGATGAAGCGTGTGCTAGTATTCGTGTAGATATGGATAGCATGCCTGAAGTTTTAGAAAACTTAACACGAAGGATCATGCAATTAGAAATTGAAGAGAAAGCTCTTATAAAAGAAACTGATAAAGTGACATTAGAACGATTAGAAGATTTAAGAAATGAACTAAGTAAACTAAAAAGTGAAAAAGATACATTATACAATCAATGGTCACAAGAAAAACAAGTGCTAGATCAAGCCAAAGAAGCGAAAGAGAAACTTGAAAGTGCAAAACTTCAATTAGAGCAAGCACAAAATGATATGAACTATGAACAAGCCGCGAAGCTGCAATATGAAACCATTCCTACTCTTGAAAAACAAATTGCCTCTCAACAACAATTTCAACATGAAGGGTTAATTGTGGAAAAAGTAGATGAAGATTTAATTGCACATATTGTGTCAAAATGGACAAACATTGAAGTGAATAAACTGCTTTCTTCTACAAAGGCAAAATACCTTCAACTAGAGAATCAATTACGCAAACGAGTAATGGGTCAAGATCATGCCTTAAAGCTTGTTAGTGACGCTATTTTGCGCTCTAAAGCGCAAATACATGATGAGCATCGTCCTCTTGGTTCCTTTATCTTTTTAGGACCGACAGGAGTTGGTAAAACTGAAGTTGCGAAGTCATTAGCAGAAAACTTGTTTGATGATGAGAACAAAATTGTTCGTATCGACATGAGTGAATACATGGAAAAACATAGTGTAGCACGATTAATTGGTGCACCTCCAGGGTATGTTGGTTATGAGCAAGGTGGTCAACTAACAGAGGCGATCCGTCGACATCCTTATTCGATTGTGTTGTTGGATGAAATAGAAAAAGCACATCCAGAAGTATTTTCTATTTTGCTTCAAGTGTTGGATGAAGGTAGATTAACTGATTCAAAAGGAGTATCCGTTGATTTTAAAAACACACTGATTATCATGACATCCAACATTGGTTATGAGTATGCCTTTGAAGCAGATAGAAACATAAAAGAAAAGGGATACCAAGCAAGTTTACATCAACACTTTAAGCCTGAGTTTATTAATCGAATTGATGAAGTTGTCATCTTTGATGCACTCAATCAAGAAGTGTTAGCGCAAATTGTGGATAAGTTTATACGTGAACTTGAAATTCGATTAAAACGCCAAGAATACACTCTAATCGTTGATCAACAAGTAAAAGATGAAATTTTAAAAGTTGGTCAAGACTCACAGTTTGGTGCTAGACCGATAAAACGTCACATCCAAAAGCATATTGAAACACTAATCGCGTATGCCATACTAAAAAATGATGATGAAAACAAAACAAAAATACAACTATCATTGAAAAACAATGTTTATGATGTAAGCTTGCAGTAGGGGATTCCACCTTTTAGATTTAAAAAGCGCAACTAGTTCTTGAAGTAAGGGGTTATTTTTGTTAATGTTTACTTGTAAATAGCTTCACAAAAAAAAGGAGAACGTATGCAAAATAATGTCGTTCGAATCATCACGTTCTTGCAAATTCTACAAAAACACACGGATGAGAAAAACTCGCTTTCACGCAACCAGTTGATTGAGATGATGGAGGAGTTAGGTTTTTCGATGAACAGAAAAACCTTGTATGAGTACATTAAACAGCTCAAAGAAGTGGGATATCCTATTGGTGTTAATCAAAGCAAAGACTATGGATACTATTTATCAAGTGAGCCTTTTAGTTTTGCCCAAGCGAAACTTCTTGTGGATGCTGTACAAACTTCAAAAGTGCTGGAAAAAGAAATGAGCACGCAACTCATCAGTAACATTACCTCAAGCATGTCTCACTATGAAGCTTCAGCTCTAAAGCGAAAGCTATATATGTCTGAAAAGGTAAAAACATTCAATAAAAACATTTATTCTATGATAGATAAAATACATGAAGCCATGCAACAAAAAAACAAGATGTCGTTTCGGTATTTTGATGTCGTGTTAAACCACAAAAATGAGATTGAAAAAAGATATCGACACGATGGATTAGAATATGTGGTTAGTCCTTACTCACTTGTATGGGCGGATGATAATTACTATATGGTTGCGCACTATCCTAAACATGAAGGTTTAACTAACTTTAGAGTAGATCGCATGGATTTAGTGATGGTAAAAAAAGAAAAGCGTACATCACTAAGTGAAGCAACTAGCCAAGCTGATTTTAACATTGCTAAGTATTCACAACGGTTGTTTTCTATGTTTAAAGGTGAGGAAATTGAAATTGTGTTGCATGCTAAAGAGCATTTATTAAATGTGATCTATGATCGTTTTGGTAATCATGCGACATACAAAAGAAACAACGACATCATTGAGATTAAAGTGCATGTGTCGGTTTCTGCCCCATTTTTTGGATGGGTGTTTCAATATGGTGATGGGATACAACTTATCTCACCATCAAAGGTGGTAAAAGAGTACAAAAACCATCTACATCAAGTGTTATCTCAATATCGAAAGGAAGAATAAATGATGCATGAAGGAAAATACTTAAAATTACCTCAACATGTCAATGAAATGCTTCTTGATGAGCAAATTGATGATATTATCGAAATGGTAGAAGACTATTGTTTGATGATGGCTTTTGATCATCAAAAAACATCAACTAAACTAACAGGCATTAGAGAATGGTCTTTGTTAAATGATACAGAATGGGATAAACTCATTGAGCAATTAAAGCAGTTAAAAATACTAGGTACACCACTTAGTGTGATTGAAAAATACGATCATGGTCAAGATATTGATGAGTTGCAATTGAGTTGGGGATATAAAAACTAAAGGTGAGGAACTTCTATGAGCCTACAAAAGACATTTACAACATTGATTTCACTTTCTACAAAACCTGTATTAGCCGTAGCGGCAGCTGAAGATGAAAATATTTTAGTTGCGGTTGATTATTTGGTGCGCCAAAACATGGTGGATGCAATCTTGATTGGAAATAAAACCATTATTGAACGCATCATTCGGCAACATTCGATGCAGCTTACCTGTGAAATTATTCATACTAGTTCTAAACATGAATCTGTCGAAATTGCGATAGAAACAATAAGAAATAATAAAGCGACGATGCTTGTAAAAGGGAAAGTTGAAACTGCGACACTATTAAAAGCAGTGTTGCATAAAGAAAAAGGACTACGAAAAGATGATTTGCTTTCTCATGTTAGTGTAGCTCAACTTGAAGATCGTTTACTTGTGTTTGCGGATGGAGCGATGAATATAAGACCAACAATCAAACAAAAGCACACCATTATTGAACAATGCTTGCAAGTTGCGACTCATTGTCAGTTTCCGTATTTGCATGTAGGTATTATATGTGCGATTGAAAAAATCAATCCAAAAATGATATGCACAGAAGATGCAAGTGTGCTTAAACAAATGACGTATCAGTTTTCACATGCGATTGTCGATGGTCCCTTTGCACTTGATAATGCACTATCACTAAAAGCAGCGCAAGCAAAACAAGTACAAAGTCCTATTGCAGGAGATTGTAATGTACTGTTAATGCCAGAAATTGAAAGTGGTAATATTTTTTATAAATCGTTAGCTTTTATTGCAAAAATTGATGTGGCTGGCATTATTATGGGAGCTCAAGTTCCGATTGTTGTTACATCACGAGCAGATTCATACAACAATAAAGTAAATGCTATATTACTAGCTTGTGTTATTGCATCAAGCAAAGCATAGGCTTTTTCTTTGTTTTTATGGTATTATCTTTACGGTGATAAAATGAAAGAAATAGTTAGAATTTTTGAAATTGATATTCCTGCACAAGAGAGAATTGATGGATTGTATGGTGAAGACAACAAATTGTCGTTTCGTTCTAAAAACAGTGGTGACATTGTAGAAAACACGTACAATAGTTATTATTGTGAAGCAGTTTATGCTCTTGATGAAGCCAACACCCAAAAGTTTTTGGATTCACTTGAAGGTACATTTGATACTATAGGAGAAATTGTAGCGAAGAAGTTTACTTCTCCAGCAGGATTAGATCAGTTGAAACGTCATTGTGATAACAATGATATTGAGTACGATTACAAGTTTATTGTGGATTAAATAAAACAGTTCCTTAGCGGGAACTGTTCAGACTGTTGACAAATAAAGTCGACAGTCTTTTTTTATGTTTATGAAGAAAACAAGATTTGGTAAAATAGATGTAGGTGATAAACATGGCGGTAAATTTCAAAGATAGAAGTGAAATCATGGTGGTAAGTCCACTTAATG